>Ga0137415_10000019_pt1 | contig 137755 bp, 122 predicted proteins | sample CZODoug3_1_1_16f_FD_183082 | JGI IMG/M metagenome (GOLD analysis project Ga0137415, IMG submission 183082) | Vadose zone soil fungal communities from Angelo Coast Range Reserve, California, USA - CZODoug3_1_1_16fungal (Hybrid Assembly) | ecosystem: Environmental > Terrestrial > Soil > Vadose... | reverse complement strand
GGCAACTGGATGATCACGCCGTTGTTGTCCGTCGTAAAGGAAGCAACCGGGTTGGACACCTGCAGATTCAAAGGAACGCCGCTGTCAGCACACGTGGTGGGCGTCGGGCAGGTAAAGTAAACCGCGTGGCCCTGCACCGTGCAGCCTGACCCGCAGTCCTGGATGAACGGCCCAACTCCGAGGATTCCATTGGCTCCGAAATGCGGGACGTCATTTTCGGTAGCGCCATTGCAGATCCCTTGCTGCGGTGGGTAGGCCGGATCGCCGATGATCTGGACTTCCTGCTTGAGTGCTGTCTCACCGCCAATTTTCACATCGGCCTGCCGGATCGGGCCCCAGCTCGAGCCGTCGACAAACTGAGTGCATTCCGCCAGCACGTTGTTGTTGGCGTCAGTCTGCAGTGGCAGCGTGATCGACAGCACCTGCGGGGCGACGATTCGCAAACCCGAAGAGGCGGTATCCACCTGGATGTGATCGATGGTCTGACAGTTGGTCGTGCTGCCGGGTGAGCAGATCGTCACTGTGGTGTAGATGGTATTGACGGCGGGCGTAGTTGAATTGGCGATGACGGTCGGTCCTGAATCGACGGTAACGGCCTGGACGTTCCCGCCGGTAGGCGTGCCCCCGCCACCGCTGCCGCCACCGGCGAACCCACCGCCTCCTCCACAACCCGCAACGCAGAGCATCCCGATCAAGGCAGCAAACAGATTTGCACGCACTCTGGCGTCTCCCTACTTGATGTCGTCAACAGTGAAATTGGTCGGTAGCAGCGACGGCACGTAGGCGGTCCCGTAGAACGCGCGCATGTGTCCATTCGAGTGGACGACGAGGTCCGCCCCCTGGATGCTCAGATGGCGGCGTCCGACGCGCGGGGCGTTTGCGTTGCTGTTGTACTCGGCAAAGTATTTGCCGAGGGTCTGCTGGAAATTCGGCAGCAGGGGCCCGTTCCAGGCGATGGCAAACACCTTGCCCGTCGGACCGATGTACTCCCGCACCGTCGTGCCCGCCGAGTCCTGAATTTCGTGCACGGTGTAACCCGCCACGGCCGTTGTCCGCAGTTGGGCTTTCATCTGCACACGGTCGTTCTCGACGGTGGTCGCATCTTCGCCCAATGTGGCAAATGCCGGGAGGCAGGCACCGTGACTTACGAGCAGGCCCGTCACCAGGCAGCCCAATACGCGCTTCGCGTTGCTGCTAGCAGATTTCACTGCAGTTGCGTCCTTTGTAACGATCCAAGGGGATAGGCCAGAAAATTAGCCAGGAGAATCGGGAAGTTGTCGCAGACTCCTTCGAGTCCTGCGGCACTGCCGTCGGCCCAGGCCGGATGGTAGCTGCTTGCGCTTTGCGGTCAACTGGCACGTTGGCCAGTGTGCACCGCGCAATCAGCGCCGAACGAGCGATTAGTCGCTCTTTTTGCAAATGAGTTCACCGGCGATCGTGACAACAGCGTCGGTTGCCGGCGACGGGGGAAGAATTTGCGGACGTTGGTCGTGTCATCCGCGTGACAACTGATGCGGAACTGCGGTCATCACTGGCAATGCGTCGCCGGCGACACGGTCGTCGCCGGCTTCGGTTCGCAGTCCCATTCACACCGGCGTCAATTGCTGCCGGCGGCTCCCGTCGATGCAGCTCCATGCTGCTGCTGCCAGGCGGCGCGGCGCGCCTCGGCCTTGGTCTTCATGTCCGCGAGGACCTGAGGCAGCTTCGCCTTCTGATCGGCCGTCAGCACGTTGTAGATCTGGCCCTGCAACTCCACCTGGCTCTGCAGGCGGGTGGCAGCGGCAGCCTTGGCGCTTTGCAGGGCCGTGGCATAGTTCGGATCGCCCGGGTTGGCCAGTGTCAGCATGTCAATCGCGGGCGTCCCGGCGGCGCTGTGATGTTGGGCGCGAGCGGTGCTCAGAATGCCCTTGATGCTCGTCTCCTGGTCCGCTGTCAGGTTGAGTTGGCGGGTGGCGCGCAACATCACTCCAACCAACATTCCGCCGTGGCGATGATGCCAGTGTTTGCCGCCCGGTGCCGGTGCGGTGCTGGTGGTTGTTGCAGCCGTAGTGGGTGTTGTGCTCACTGCAGCCACCGCCGCGCCGGCACCGACAGTCGCCGTTGCGACCAGCAGCAAGCCCAATGTCCTATTCAACTTCATGGCTTCATTCCTCAACAGTTGTAGAGCAATTGTTACCTATCGTAAAGCGATCGGCTTTCGTTCGTATCACGATATACAAAGCGTTCTACAACTACAAAGGTTGACGGAAAACGTGCCGGTTGACGGCGCGCGTCAACAGCGGTTTGGGGCGTGAGCCGCGTGCGGGCGGCGCGCTACTCGGGTGTGAGAATTCTCCACGCCTGTGACGGATGACTGACCGCCCACCAGATGGAACCCAGGCCCATGGGCACTTCGGGTGGAACTCCCTGCTCGCCCTTCACTGACACCGTGTCGGATTCCTGTGTCTCAGTGATCTGCTCAGTGTTCGGCAGGGGCTCTTTCAGGTCCTGTTCCGGGACCACGGTGCTGATATCCGGCGCGGTCAGGTTCAATGGCTTCCTGCCGGTCGTGCCCGATTTGGCCGCTGCCGAGCCGGCCTTTTTGCCGGGCGCCTTCGAGCTGTCCACGCAGTGACCGGTCAATTGGAAGCACACCGGGTCCGCCTTGCTACCTCCAGACTGGCCGCCCGCCGCCTGGCCGTCCGAGGCGGGTGTGGTGGCCGAAGTGGTGCTGCTCGATGCTGGTGCAGACGAGGAGGGGGTCGAAGACGAGGCCGGCGCAGAGGGCGTCTGGGTGGCCGTAGGAGCGTCCTGGGCGTGTGCCGCGGGCATAACGGCGACGATCGCCGCCGCTACAGCAGCCGCCACCAGGCCGGCGGTCAGGTATCGCGTCGCTGCACGTCTGGCGGCGCCCTGCGTTACACGGCCCTCGCGGGCTGGCACGAGCCCAAGGGCCTCACCGGCGGCTCCTTTGATCCACCCGCGGCTCAATTGCACTGCATTCAGGAAATCCGCGGGGCTGCCGATTAATCTTTTTGTGCGGCTCACATTCATCTGCCATGGCGCGTCTGTGGGACGCATTACGAGGCTACTACGGCCCGTACACCTTGCACAGCAATCACCATACCCATGGCCGGCTACCCCTAAAGGCCCATAACAGCGATCCTCGTCGCAGGCCACGAGACTCGTGGGCGCTTTGTAACATCGCTGCAATCGACTTGCGATATTTCATTCACAGGCTATGCGCCCCAGGCTACGCGCCCCGGGCTGTGCGCCCCAGTCGAAATCCTGTTGCCACACTTGTTCAGGAACCATCCATGCAAAGTTTTTGGCAGGCTCTCCAAACCCAGCGTTGGGACGATCACCGCTATTACCACCACAGCCGCATCAACCAGTCGCTGCACCTCCTCAGCGCGACCAGTTTCGTCTGTGCCTATGCGCTCATGTTCACCAATCCGGTGGCTGCAGCGCTGCTGGCCTGGCTGGTCTCCATGACGAGCCGGCAGGCCGGACACTTCTTCTTCGAGCCGAAGGGCTATGACGAAGTGAACGAGGCCACCCACGAGCACAAGGAAGACATCAAGGTCGGCTACAACCTGAAGCGCAAAGTGGTGCTGATGGCCATCTGGGCGCTGTCGCCCCTGGTGCTGTGGCTCGATCCCACCCTGCTCGGTCTGTATCCAGAACTCTCCAGCGGCGACTTCGTACAGCACGTCGGCCAGGTCTGGCTCGCCGTGGGCCTGGGCGGATTGCTGTTCCGCACAGTCCACCTGTTCTTCATCAAGGACCTGCAGACGGGCCTGGTGTGGGCGACCAAGATCGTCACCGACCCGTTCCACGACATCAAACTTTATTATAAAGCGCCGCTGGCCCTGCTGCGGGGGGAGCTGATCGACCCGAAGCATGCGCACCACGGTGCCAACGGGCTCGAAGCATCTCTTTCAACACGCGACGCCTGATCGCTTTGTTGGTGAGCGTCGCAGCGCTCCACCACCAGCCTTCGGCCGACATCTTCGCAGCCGCCGCCAGGATCCTGGCGGCGACTGTCTCAAAGTCCGCATCCGTATAGTCCATTGTGAAGATGAACCGGCCCGTGCCCACCCAGCTCAGCGCCAACCCTTGCGCGCGCAGATAGTATTGAAACATCCAGTTGTAGCGCGACGGCTGCAGGTAGCTGACAGTCCAGATCGAGGACAGGTTGCTCATCTGCACCGGCAGTCCGGCTGCCTTCAGCCGCTCATTGAGCCGCTGTGCGCGGCCATTCCAACGCTCCTCGAGCCCGACGTACTTCGCCTGAACTTCAGGCGTTGCGAGCCGCTGCAGAAACTCGTACATCGCACCCATGACATACGGGTGCGAGTTGAACGTGCCGCGGGCGAAGCAGATGTCGGCAGGACGGTCTTCGCGGAAGCGCTTCATGAGGTCGCGCCGGCCACAAACGACGCCGACCGGGAATCCACCGCCCAGCGTCTTGCCGTAAGTGACCATGTCGGCGCGCACGCCGAAGTATTCCTGGGCTCCGCCAGGCGCCAACCGGAAGCCGACAAACACTTCGTCGAAAATCAGGACGATGTTTCTTTCGGTGCACACCGCGCGGAGCTTCCGCAGCCACTCCGTGTATGCGGCGCGGTTGTATTGCGCCCGACGACCACTGTCGATCAGCGCAGAGTCGCCCGGCGCGCCCTTATTGGGGTGCATCGCCTGCAACGGATTGACGAGGACGCAGGCGATGTCGCGACGGTTCCGCAAGACTCGCAGCGCCGACTCATCCATATCCTTCAACGTGTAGGTTTCATGCGCGGTCTGGGGATTGCCCACTCCCGGCTGCACGTCACCCCACCAGCCATGGTACGCACCGCAGAAACGCACGAGGTTTTTGCGTCGCGTGTGATATCGCGCGAGACGAACGGCCTGCATCACCGCTTCTGTGCCCGACATGTGGAACGAAATCTCGTCGAGTCCGGAGATCTCTCTCAGCCGCTCGACGTTGTATGCAACCACCGGATGCAAGGCACCGAGGACCGGGCCCAGGTCCTTGACGCGCTCGGCGCCTCGCGCCATGCACTCCTTGTAGAAGTCGTAGCCGAAGACATTGACACCGTACGAGCCTGTCAGATCATACAGTTGGTTTCCGTCGAGATCGGTGACGGTGGGTCCCGAGGAGGACTGCAGCACCGCGCCGAGTTTGAAATGCTGGCGCACGAAGGAGCTGAATTGGAACGGCACACGATAGCGCGAAGTGAACTGCATGTCCGACACGCCGCTTTGAATGTTGGCTGTGAGAGCAGCAGTCTTCTCATAACGTTGCGCGAACAGCGCTGCCAGGTGCATGAAGCCGACGCGGCGGTTCGTAGCAACTTCCGCGGGTGCGCCGTCAGCGCTGAAGAACTCGGCCTCGCCGTACTCGTAGAACGGCACGAGCGCTGCAAACCGGCGCGACCAGCGCGAATGTCCCGCAAGCGAGCGGTGTTTGGCACGCGACAGCTGGAGCCGCATCTGTGCTTTGCGCAGAATGACCAGCAGCGCGAGGCCGCCCACTATGTAAAGAACGAATGTTGAGTTCAAAGGGTTCCTCCGGGAGCTCCGGCGCGCAACACTATTGCAGCTGAGTGACGATTACATGACGGTCCGTACATTGATATCCCAGGTGGCGGGACAGGAAAATCTCAACTTCCTGCTCACCAACCGCATCCCGCGCCGCGGGCTCACCCTGTTTGTGGGCTGGCTGAGCCGCATCCGCAATCCCTTCGTCCGCGATGCGTCCATTGCCATCTGGAAGCTGTTCTCCGACCTGGATCTGAGCGAAGCGCGCAAGACCCACTTTGACAGCTTGCATGACTGCTTCACACGGGAGTTGAAGGAGGGCGCCCGCCCCGTCGATCCCAACCCTGACGTGCTCACGAGTCCCTGTGACGGGATCATCGGAGCGTGCGGCCAGGTCAGCGACGGCATGGTGCTGCAGGCGAAAGGCTTTCCCTACTCCGTTGCCGATCTCGTCGGCGACCCGGCCCTGGCGGAACGCTACCGCAATGGCACTTACGTCACCCTTCGGCTGACCTCCAGCATGTATCACCGGTTTCATGCGCCACATGACCTGCGTGTTGAGAAAGTAACTTACATCTCGGGCGATACCTGGAACGTCAATCCGATCGCCCTGAAGCGGATCGAACGGCTCTTCTGCAAAAACGAGCGCGCCGCCATTGAATGCCGCCTGGAGCGCACCGGGCAACTCGTCACCCTCGTGCCCGTGGCGGCCATCCTGGTGGCCAGCATCCGGTTGCGCTTCCTGGATGTACGGCTGCATCTGAGATATCAGGGCCCGAACCGGATCGAGTGCAATGCCCGGGTGGCCAAGGGCGAAGAGATGGGCTGGTTTGAGCACGGCTCCACCATCATCGTGTTTGCCCCGCCGGGGATGTCTGTGTGCACGCAGTGGTCGACCGGCGATGTCATCCGGATGGGGCAACCGTTGCTCAATCTGTCATCTTCGGTGTGATCACAGATCAACGCTGTGTGACGTCCATCGCTGCAATCGATTGCCGCGAGCCTGTCTGATTCATGTGCGCCTGCTGCGGCCGGCCCGCAGCGGCATCTTTGGGCGATCCTTTCGCTTACATAGTGTCGACTATGCGCGCGAAACGATCGCCTAAATCTGCCGGGCCGCGCAGGCTCGCTGGGGGCCGTCCTCGCGACGGCGCCCATGAATCAGACAGGCTCTTTCGAAAACGTGCGGTCCGCACCCGTGATGGGGGGCACAACTTGCGGGATTGTTTATCGGCCTGCCGCAGTGCGGGTAGTAGTATCAGGCTGCTGTACCACACTGATTCAAGTGAGATGTGGGGCCTCAAAAAGACACTCCGGCAACTCGCAACAGCCGCTGTATTGTTTGCAGCGGTTTCGGCGTCTCATTCCGTTGAGCGCTGGGCGGGGTTGGCGGACACCGTCTTTCAGCACCTGGCCCACGATAACGAGCTGCCCAACGCTGCGATTCCCACGTCCGCGACCCAGGACGGGGACGGCTTTCTGTGGATTGGCTCACAGAACGGCCTCGCCCGCTGGGATGGTTACCATTTTCGCATCTACAGGGCGGACCCTGGCAAGACGGGAGCTCTTCCCGACAATTTCATACAGGCGCTGCTAACGGATGCACGCGGCGTCCTGTGGATAGGCACCACATCCGGTGGGCTTGCGCGCTACGACCGGGAACATGGACGGTTCGTCGTTTATCCCGTGGGTCCCACGGGGTTGAGCCACGTAAGTGTCCGGGCGATCGCCGAGGATGGGGAAGGGGGCGTCTGGGTCGCGACAGAGGCTGGCCTAGATCATGTGCTGGCCAATTCGGATGTCGTTCGGCACCTCCGGCACTCCGAAGACGATCCAGCAAGTCTTCCCGATAACCGCGTCCGAGGGCTCCTCCGGGACCGTCACGGCACTTTATGGGTCGGAACGGCTACGGCACTGGTCAGGCTCGATAAAGGTTCCAGCCGATTCGAGCGTGTCTCGCTGCCCGCACCCCAGGGGAAGGTCCCTTCTCCGTGGAGCTTTCTCGAGGACAGCGCTGGGCGCATCTGGGTGGGCACCATCCGCCAGGGCGCCTACGTCATCGATTCCCACGCGAACGGCGCACGCACAGTTGAGGAAAGCGATGCCACCCATTCGACTCTTCAGAACGAAGGGGTGTCCTCAATCGTTGAGGTCGTACCTGGCCAGGTGTGGCTGGGCACGCTGGGTCAGGGGATAGTCAGCGTGGATGCGGCTACCGGGCAGACCCGCCGCATTCGCCGCGATCTCACGCAGCCGGCGAGCCTCGCCGACGACAGCATTCAAGGCATGTTCAAGGATCGCTCCGGTCTCATCTGGATCTGCAGCGATCGCAGCATCAGCCGCCACGACCCCTCTCATCCGGCCGTCATCACCGTGTTTGGTGCATCCAGCCGCCCCGACAGCATCTCGGATTCGGATGTCGACGCCATTCTCCCCATGCCGGACGGCAAGATCTGGCTAGGCCTGGGGAGTAAGGGTATCGACGTCATTGATCCCGCCGGCGTGCGGGTCGCGTCGCTTCGACCCGATCCGCTTCGGCCTGAGACCGCGCTTCCAAAAGACTACATCAACGCGTTCGCTGCATCGGACGACAGCGATGTGTATGTAGGAACGGAGCTGGGCCTATATCGTGTTGATCGCGGCGCGCACGCGGCGACCCGTGTGTCCGTACCGCAGCGCGACCCAACTGCACAGGTGTGGGCGCTTCTCCTCGACAACAATGTCCTGTGGGTTGGCGGTTTCGACGGCTTGTGGGCGGTACAGCTGGATGGCGCGAAATCGCCGCTCAGTCACGCCGAGGCCGTAAGCGGGCTCACGGACCAGCGGATCACCGTGATTGCCCGGGGCGACGCCAACTCCTTGTGGATCGGGACGAAAAATGGTCTCAACCGCCTCGATCTGAAAACTCACGCCATCGAGCGGATACTGCCCGAGCCTGCCAATCCAACAGCCCTGGCGGCAGGTTATATCACCTCGTTGCTGACGGACTCGCGTGGACGCCTGTGGATTGCCACGTTCGGCGGTGGAGTCAACATCCTGGAGTCGCGCGCCGCCGACGGCAAACCGCGGTTCGCGCGCCTGGGGAGTGCACAGGGTCTCAATAACGACAATGCCGACAAGCTGCTGGAGGATTCGAAACACAACATCTGGGTCGGCACCGATGATGGCCTGGCCGTGATCGATGAGAAGACACTGGCCATCCGCTCCCTGCGGCGCGCAGAAGGTCTGCCCATCTCCAGTTACTGGGTGGGCTCGGGGGCGGCGACGTCCCAGGGCGAGATGTTGTTCGGCGGTGTTGGTGGGCTGACTGTCGTGCGGCCTGACCGGCTGACGCGCTGGAACTATCAACCTCCGGTCGCCATCACCGACATCCGCATCGGCGGTAAGCCCGTCTCCGACGGCAGTGTGGCCAGCAAAGATGCTTTGCATCCGCTGCAGGTCGAGCCGCGCGCCAACAGCATCGCGGTGGAATTTTCGGCGCTGGACTATTCGGCGCCGGAGCGCAATCGCTACGCTTATCGACTCGACGGGTTTGATTCCGCATGGATCGATACTGAGGCGTCACATCGGGTCGCCGCCTATACGAACCTGCCGCCGGGAGATTTCACACTGCACCTGCGCGGTTCCAATCGCGATGGCGTGTGGTCAGAGAGCACGCTGAGCCTGCCGATTCGCGTTTTGCCTGACTGGTACCAGACGATGGCGTTTCGAGTCGCCGTTGCGCTGGTGGCCCTCGCGATCGTCGCGGCCCTCGTCCAGGGGCGCACCGTCTATCTGCGTCGCAACCAGCGCGATCTGGAACGCCAGGTCGTGGAGCGTACGGCGGAGTTGCGCGAGAGTCAGAGGCAGCTCGAGCAGATCGCGTATGAGGACACGCTGACGGCGTTGCCGAATCGCCGTATGTTCACGGAAGAGTTCCGTGAGCTGATCATGTTGGCGCGGTTGCAGAACCAACGGTTCGCGCTGTTGTTGATCGACCTCGACCAGTTCAAACAGATCAACGACTCACGGGGTCACGACGCGGGCGATGCGCTGCTCATCGAAGCGGCCATCCGCTTGCAGGCGGCAGTGCGCAAATCCGATTGCGTGGCGCGCTTGGGCGGCGACGAGTTCGGCGTGCTCGTGGCGCAGAACCCCGCGGCCACCGACATCGAGAACATCTGTCACCGCATCATTGAAAGCTTCGAGAGACCGGTGCCCATCAATGGCGCCGAAGTGAAGAGCAGTGCGAGTATCGGCGTGGCCGTGTTCTCGGACCATGGCGCGACGTTGGACAGTCTTTATAAGTCGGCGGACCTGGCTCTGTACGAGGCCAAGCGCGCGGGTGGCAACATGTGGCGCTGGTACAAGGCCCAGGGTGCGGCGACCAGCGGCACATACACCAGCCTGCGCATGCTCTGAGGCCTCACGCCGCGGCGGCCCGTTGCTCCTGCTGCTCAGTGCCCAACGCGGCCACCACATCGTCGATCAGCTTCGCGAGCTCACCCGCCATCACGGTGAAGTCGATATCGAACTGCTCCGCCTCATTCAGGTCGGCCGCACCCTCAGTGGCGTCCTTCGACATCTCGAGAAACTCCAGCCGCTTGATCTGCATTTTCTCATTCAGCACAAACGCGATGCGATCGTTCCAGGTGAGGCCCAGGCGCGTGGGGTACAGGCCCGCGGCCATGTGAGCCTGGATCTCCTTGCCCTCGAGCGGATGATGCGAGTAGCGGATCGTGGCCTTGCTCTGGTTCGCGGCTTTCAGCTCCAGGTCCTGGTCGATAGTCAACCGCAAGGGAGCTTCGCCGAGCTTCAACCACACCGCCATCGACATTTGGGGTGAGCGCTCGGTCTCGATGAACAGCACGGCGAGACTGCCCAGCGTATCGCGCAGCGTCTCAATCAGTTCTTCCGCTTTCGCAGCGCCCGCGGCATCGACCACGAGCCAACCGTTGACCGGATCGATCCACGCACGTGTGATTCGCCGCCGCGTCAGAGCCTTGGCGCGCAGTTCTTCGGTGACTCGCATCTTCAGATCGCGCATCTGACGGCGGCCCACCGGAAAGCCGTTCTCCTGGGCGAGCGCTTCCGCGCGCTCGAGAGTGACTTGCCGAATGATCGACGCCGGAAGCAACTTCTGATTGACACCCAGCGCAATCAGATGCTGCTGATTCACAGTGTGCACCAGCCGCCCCGTGCTGGACGGCGCAACCCACCCACGACTGAGCATTTCAAACGGACTGCACGGTTGCAGCGTGCGCGTAGTGAGCTTTTCTTCCAGCTCGGCAGCCGAGACGGCCCAGTCAGCCGGCAGACGATAGATGACGAGATTCTTGAACCACATGAGAGGAAGGCGCCCCTAAAAACGGCGCGCAGTATATCCGCCTCACAATGGGCCGCGACCAAAATATGCGGCGGGCACCCGCCGCATGCTGACGCGTTTCCTGAACGCGCTCATGGAAGCCCCTGAATGGATTGCTAAATCAGGTGCTGGCCGTGATGGGAGAACAAACCCAGCAGCCCGATGAGAATCAGGTACAGCGCCACAATGTAGTTGAGCAATCGCGGCATCACGAGAATGAGAATGCCGGCGATCAGCGCAATCAAGGGTCCAACAGACAACGTCATGGTCATGGAAGTCTCCGCAGCAAGAGCGTGATCATAACCTACGCTCGAGAGCCATCTTCGTTCCGTCCGTTGCGACCCGTCACAGCTGTTCGCAGAAACGCCGAATCCGTTCGCACGCTGAATCGAGCGAAACCTCATCGGTGGCGAAACATATCCGCGCGAAGCCGGCTGTTTCGCGTCCGAAGGCCGCGCCATCCAATACGCTCACGCGTTGCGACTCATACAGTGCCCGCATGAACCCGTAGCCCGAAAGTCCCGTCTCCCGCACGTCCACCAACATGAACATGCCTGCTTCGGGCACGACGGCGCGAATTCGCGGAATGCCCGCGAGCCCGGCGACCATCCGCACACGTCGCAGCTCGCAGTAGTCGCGAATTCGGCGCTCGGCTTCGGGCGCGATCGACAGGGCGGTGATGGCGGCTTCCTGGACGAATCCCGGCGCGCCGAACAGTACGCACATGACCAATGACTCTGCATGAATCGCCAGCTGGCGGGGACCCACCAGCCAGCCGGCGCGCCAGCCGGTCATCGCGTGCGACTTCGACAGACTTCCCAGGGTGACCACCCGTTCCGGCAGGCGCGACGCGAGTCCAGGAATGTGGCCGTCGGGAGCGAGACCCGCGTAGACCTCATCGGAGATCAGCCAGAGGTCGTGCTGCTGCGCGAGTTTGCCGATGGCATCCAACTCCGCATCATTGAGTATGACGCCGCTCGGATTGTTTGGTGTGGCCCATACGATGGCCCGTGTGCGCTCGGTGATCACCGCTGGCAGCGCAGCGATGTCCGGCCTGAAGGCGCCGCTCGTAGGTGCACGCACCATGCGTGCGCCCGACGCTTGAAGGGTCGCCGGGTAAGTTGGATACATCGGGTCGAACGAAATGATCTCATCCCCGGGCCCGGCCACGCACATCGATGCCACGAACAGCGCATTCTGCGCACCTGCCAGAAACACAACGTTGTCTGCCTCAACATGCTGGCCGGTTCGCTTCGCGTGGGATGCGGCAATGGCCTCGCGAAGCGGGCGTCGGCCCGAGGCAGGGCAGTAGTGCGTATCACCCGCCCGCAACCGTTCGACCGCCTTCTCCACCACTGCCGGTGGTGTGTCGAGATCCGGATCACCGACACTCAGGATGATGACGTCTTCGCCCCGATCGCGGGCAGCTCCCGCTTCGTAGTGTGTCAGCCATGCATCAGCCCCTTCACCACTGATGCGTTGTACGAGAGGCGAAAACTTCATTTTGGAGCGCTTGCGTGTCCGGGGTGCCGGGCTGCATATTGCAGACAAATGAGTGATGAGCCCTGGTCAGTCGGACGATACATTGTCGCGCTGCTTGCGGCCAACGGCATCGATACCGTGTTCGGGATTCCGGGAGTACACAACCTGGAGTTCTATCGCGGGCTGGCACTCACCGGTTTGCGGCACGTACTCGTACGCCATGAGCAGAACGCGGGGTTTGCCGCCGATGGATTTGCCCGCGCCAGTGGCCGGCCCGCTGCCGCGTTCGTCATTTCGGGTCCCGGGCTCACGAATATCCTGACCGCGGTGGGGCAGGCGAAAACCGATTCGGTTCCGATGCTGATCCTGGCGAGTACACCCGTCGAGGCTTCATTGGCCAAAGGCTGGGGCGTGCTCCACGAGCTCGATGACCAGCGAGCGCTGGCGGCAGGCGTAGCTGGCACGGCTCGATCGGCTCGGTCTGCCGAAGATGCACGCGATCATCTGCGCGAGGCGTTTGCGTCGTTTCAGCTCGGCCGGCAGCGGCCCAGCTATCTGGAAGTCCCGCTGGATCTGCTCAGCAAGCCAACATCGCTGCGCCCGGAGCGCTTTGCGCAGGTAGGCGGTGGCCCGCAGCCTGCGCCTGCGGTGATAGAGCACGCCATCGGCTTACTGGCCGAGGCGCAGAAGCCCATGATCGTCGTGGGCGGCGGCGCCAGGGCCGCAGGCGCCCAGTTGCGCAAGTTGGTGGAGGCTGTGGACGGCTACCTGGTCACCACCGTCGCCGGCAAGGGTCTGCTGCCGGATAGCCACCCGGCGAATCTCGGTGCATCGCTGCAGTTTCGCACGACCCGGGAGTTGGTTTCCCGGGCAGACGTCGTGCTGGCGGTGGGCACCGAGCTGTCCGAGACCGACTTCTACTCCGGCTCGCGGCTGCAGATGACGGGCCGCCTGATCCGGATCGATGTGGATGCGACCAAGCTCGCGGATCACTACGCCGCCGATGTTGGGATCTGGGGTGATGCGGCTGCCAGTCTCGACGCATTGCTCCAGGCTCTGTCCGGCTCGGACCGCGCGCAGCGCCGCTGGCGCAGCGAGCTCGGGCCGGCGGCAACCCACAAAGCGCGCATCGAAACCGAATTCAACTCGGTAGCGCGCACCTGTGCCCGGGTTTTGGCGGCGGTGCGCGCCGGAATTCCCGTTGAGGCCGCCGTATTCAGTGACATGACACAGGTCGCTTATCTCGGGAACTATGCATTCACTACGGACAAACCCGGCACGTGGTTCCATCCGTCCGGTTACGGCACGCTGGGCTACGCATTGCCCGCTGCAATCGGAGCACTAGTCGCCGACCCCGGCAGGCCCGCGCTCGCGCTGGCCGGTGATTTTGGATTTCAGTTTACGTCGCAGGAGCTGGCGACGGCGGTGGAGTTGCAGTTGAGCCTGCCCATTGTCATCTGGAACAACAGTGCCCTGGGCCAGATTCGCGATGACATGGTCGCCGCCGGCATTGCGCCGACCGGCGTCATCGGCCACAACCCCGACTTCCTGGCGCTGGCACGTGCCTATGGTGCTCACGCTGAGCGGGCTTACGGTCCGGAAGAGCTCACCGCGGGGATTCGAGCTGCACTGCAGCGCCGCGGACCTACCGTGTTGGAAGCTGTCGAAGCTGACTTCCGCGTCGCCTGAAGTCGCGGTTGTGCTCGTACTATAACTCGGCGGCGATCTGCGGCCACAGGCGCGGCTGCAGCAAAGGTCGAAACAACAATCAGCCCGCCCAAAGCCGTGGAGTGGTTCACATGAAACTGCCCGTGCAGGAGCTGAAAATCGATCGTTCGTTCATTGCCGGCATCGTGGCCAATCCGGATCTGTCGACGATCGTGCGCTCGACCATCGAGCTCGGTCACAACCTGGGAATGACGGTCGTGGCCGAAGGTGTGGAAGACGGCAACGGCTGGGACCTTCTGGAAGCCCTGGGATGCGATGACGCCCAGGGATATTTCATGAGTCCGCCTCTCGAGGCTGCGGCGCTCGTAGAGTGGATGCACCAACACGACGGCGTTGATATACGCAACACAGCGTGGTCCACGGGCGTGGCCGAACGGATCCTCGGCTGAGGGTCAGTTCGGGAATACGCGGTCGCGGGTCTTGACCTGCATCTCCCGCATCCGGTAGTCGATCACCAGGACGTCGAAAGATCCCAGCACATCCATGCCCAGTAACAACGTGGGCTCGCGTGTCATCTTGAGATGGTCGAACAGATACATGTCTGCAAAGGTCACCCGGACCCCGCGCAGACGCAAAGTCCCGAGGTTCATGGGCGGTGTGCTGACCGTGTTGCCGTGCTGAAGATCCAGGGTTACGCCGATGATGTCCTCTGACACGGAATTCTTGGGCGGATACTTCTTCATCGCTTCCAGCAAAGCCATGTTGCCGACGGTCTGTTGGCCGCCGGTATCGATTATGGCCTGTGCGCGGATGGAGCCGATCCTGACTTCCGTGGACAGCAACCCGCCGTGAACTGATCGTAGCGGCACGACGTTGAATCCAGGAGGGGCCTTCTCCCGATGGGAGCGCGAGATGGTCAGCACATCTTTGGTGAAATCCGCGAAGATCCGCTTGTCCGGCATGCCTTCGCGACCGAGCACGCCTTCGGCACCTCCGAAGACATCGGCGACGATCGGCAGAGTCGATGGCTCGATCAACACTGCGCCCACTTCCATGCGATCCACGTGGAGTGCGGGGACGACAGCGGATCCGGTGACCCCGCGAACCACAATCGTGTCAGTCTGGCTCGCCAGACCTAAACTGTCAGCAACCCGCGAGATGATCGCCGAATGGCTCGCGCCCGTATCGAGCACCAGCCGGAAGGGGCCCTTGCCGTTGATCAACACCGGCGCCCAGATTCGTCCGATCCGGTCGCGCAGGGTAGGGGCTACATATTTTGGCTCGACGGCCTCGATGACCACTTCCGAAGGATCATCCTTCAGGCTCGGTGGGAGGCTGCTCGTGCCGATGGCCGGAGGAGGATCCGGTGTGGGTGTTGCCGAGAGGGCGGCCGACGGACTCAAAAGAAACCACCCGAGCACTCCCCACAACAGGGTACCCCCGCCCGACGGGCGGATTCTCGCGACCAGCGGAATCTGGATGGCCACGTTCAAGAGTGTACGCCTGCGCCGCCCCGGTGGCGCAGTGGACCTCACGTTTTGTGATTGAGTGGTTGAATCCGCCCAGGGGAACATGGCAGGTATCGAAGGTATATTGGCAACCGTTTGACAGCCGTTTGACAGCCGTTTGACAGTCAGTGGGGGGAAGGGCGAGTGACCTGGCGAACTTGGTTGGCGTTTGGGGCTCTGGGCATGGTCTGGGGACTGCCCTACTTCTTCATCAAGCTCGCGTTGGTGGATCTGTCTGCGGCGGATGTGGCGTGGGGGCGGGTCTCATTAGGTGCCCTGGTCCTGTTGCCGATTGCGTGGAAGCGGGGAGCGCTGCGGTCCCTGGCGGCTCACAAGGGCGCCGTGGTGGCGTTCGCATTCGCGGAGCTCATCGGCCCGTTTTTTCTCATTTCAGTGGGCGAGCGCTGGATCGGCTCGTCGCTGGCCGGGATCCTGGTCGCAACTCTGCCGCTCACCCTCATTCTATTGTCACCCGCATTCGGGTTGCGCGAGCCCCTGGGAACACGCCGCCTGGTCGGGCTCGCTACCGGCTTCATCGGTGTCGTGGTCCTGCTGGGAATCGGCTCGGTTCATGGATTGACGGCCTGGGCAGGTGTCGGCTGCGTCCTGCTGGCAACCTTGGGATATGCGGTCGGCTCCATCATCGTACAGAAGTACCTTTCCAACACAGACGAGCTCGGTGCGGTCGCCATGAGTCTCGGTATCGCCGCGATCGTCCTGTTGCCCGGTGCCCTTTGGACGGCTCCGAGTCACACACCGGCATTGCTGTCCCTGTTGTCCGTGGGCGTGCTCGGAATCGTCTGCACGGCGCTGGCTCTGCAGCTCTACTTCTATCTGATCCGGCGCGCGGGCGCGGCGCGGGCCTCAGTCATTACCTATATCAATCCCGCGGTTGCGGCACTACTGGGCGTCGGCGTTCTGCATGAGCCCTTTGGTCTGGCAGGCGGGCTGGGGTTGGCCCTGATCCTGCTCGGCTCCTGGCTGTCGACGAGCCGCGCCCCGGCGATTCTCGAATCAGAGCTTGGCCCGGCGCGCTGAGCTCAAGAGCCGCCCCAGCATCGAGTTTGGAGTCGCGCGCTCGGCGACGTGCAGGTAGGCCCCCGCCGCCAACTGTCGCAGGCGCCGTGACGAGGCCTGCACGCCTTCGCACGTCACGATCTCTTCCGGTTTCCAACGCAGCTTCGACAAATCCCGGCCCGTCGACAGGTCCACTCCGCGCAGTCCCTGTTGGATCGCCCATTTGATCGATTCCGCCACTACCGTGGTCATGACGCTGTGTTGCGCCCAGGTGACGCGGTAGCCCGAATAGTACAGATACAGATCCTGACCGAGCACGAATCCAACGCGCGTTGCCACCACTTCGCCGCCGACCTCCAGTTGGAAGATGCGCAGCTGATCGCGCTCTGCCATCCGTTGTGCGTATTCGAGCAGGAAGTCGCGCGCCGCCGGGCGAGCAAACACATTCGCATGCGGGGGCAGGGTGGTGGCGCGCGAGCGCTCGGCATGCAGCTCAAAGAAAGTAGCCAGCGCAGCCGCAACCTCTGCAGGCTGACTGACCGCACGAAACGTAAATTCGTGGCCGGCGCGCTTCAGTGAGTTGTAGCACTTGCGCAGCGCCTCCTTCATGTTGCGCGACAGCCCCGACTTGAACTCCTCCCAGCTGCCCTGCAAGGGCAGGTAGTAGTTGGGGACCACGCGGCCCCACTGGATGCGGCCGGCGCGCTGCAACAACTCGCGCGACTGCGCGTTGTCCGGGATTCCACCCCATTGCAGCCAGTCCCAGCCGTCGGCCGTCGCCCGGAAATACGCGCTCAAGGCTGCCAGTACTTCAGACAGGTCTTCGCTCCGCGCTATCACGCTGCGCAGCTCGGTGACATTCTCATCCGCCCCCAGCAGTTGCAGTCCGCGCACTCGCAAGGGACCAAAGGCCGGGCGCGAGGTCAACATCATCGGCGCCACTGCGATCAACTCGTTGAATTCATTTCGCACGGTGTGGACAAAGAGCTCATCGCGGACCCACGCACCGTCCACGCGGAAATGTTTCCACCACAGCAGATTCCACAATGGTGAGGTGAATGGAGTGCGCGGTTGCAGACTCGCTTCCAGCGTTCCCCATTCCACTGCGAGCTTTTCTATGGCGCCGGGGCCGGCAGCTCGTTCAACGTGCAACATTCATCTCGATCATCGGCCGTAAACCTTCCGAGCTTGCACCTGCATGCGAACGCTGTCCATACCACGACCGAAGCCTCGCTCGATGTTTGCCGCGCAAAGTGTTCCAACAATGCGAATTTTTCTTTAGTGCTGCCGGACGAAGTGGCAATTCGTGACCTGGCACACTGCAGGCGCGCGACAATGATTGCACCGTATTGGATGGTAGCGCTATCATGAGGTTACTTGCTGTGGTGCGGCAAGAAGGGGGAAGACATGACTGCACGGCTCCAGAATCCAGGACGGACCCAAGGCGACCCGGCGCTCTCACGGCGCGACTTCGGTCAATTGTTGGTTGGTGCTACGGCGGCGGCAGCGGTTCCGCTGATCCTGCCGGCGCGTCTGCTGGGCGCAGAAGCTCCCAGCAACCGGCTGCGCGTGGGACAGGTCGGCTGCGGGCGGATTGCTCAGGTCCACGACGTGCCGGCCGTGTTGAAGGCGGGCTCAGCGGATTACGTGGCGGTGTGCGACCTGGATTCCCGTCGCGCGGCCGACAGCAAAGAGCAGATAGCCGCGTTCTATCGGAAGTCAGGGGGCGTGGCGCCCGATGTTCGCGTCTATTCCAACTACCGCGAGTTGCTGGCGCATCCTGACCTGGATGCGGTTGTCATCAGCACACCCGATCACTGGCACGCACAACTCGTGGCCGCTGCGGTTCTGGCGGGCAAGGACGTGTACGTGCAGAAACCCTTCACCATGACAGTGGCGGAAGGAAAGCTGTTGCGTGACCTGGTCGCCAAGACCGGGCGCATCGTGCAGGTCGGCAGCCAGCAACGCTCGACACCCCAGTTTCGCCTCGCGTGCGAGCTCGTCCGCTCCGGCCGCATCGGCCAGGTGCGTCGTGTTGAGATCGGGCTGCCTATTGATCCCACTCAGCCCGATGATCCGCGTCAGCCGGTTCCCCCCAACCTGCAATATGACGAGTGGCTCGGCAGCACGCCGCAAGTTTACTACACCGAGCAGCGGGTTCATCCCCAAAAGGGCTACAGCCGGCCGGGTTGGCTGCGCAACGAGTCCTTCTGTCTCGGCATGATCACGGGTTGGGGCTCGCACCATTACGACACGATGCACTGGGCGCTCAACACCGAGCTCAGCGGCCCCGGCCGGGTGGAGGCACGGGCCGATTTTCCCCACAACAAAATCTGGAACGTACACGGTGCCTACCAGGTCGATCTCACGTATCCGGGGGATGTGCGTGTCAGTGTGTCGGACAAACATCCCAACGGGTTGAAATTCATCGGCACCGAAGGTTGGATCTGGGTGACGCGCGAAGGCCAGACGACCGCTTCCGATCCCAGCTCGCCGGGGACTGCCTTGCCGCCGCTGGATGCGAGCGATCACCGCTTGTTGATTCCGGAAGGGTTGAGCGTGCAACTTCCCCGCAGTGATGAGCATCACCGCAACTGGCTCGAGAGCATTCGCTCGCGCCGCGAGCCGATCGCGCCGGCGCGGATCGCTCACCGCAGCGGCTCGGCCTGTATTGTGAGCTGGATTGCAATGAAGCTCGGCAGGCCGGTCAATTGGGATGTCCGTGCAGAAAAATTTGTAAATGACAGCCAGGCGGATGCCTTGCTGGCGCGTCACGAGCGTTCCCCATACGGAGTGCAGCATCTGGTGGGGGAACAGAAGTGGCAGCCCACTTCAAAAGAGGTGGCCGCCAACCTGGCCGCTTCCGCGGGAGTCAGCGCGTGATTACCCGTCGCGATATGACGATTGCGCTCGCCTCTGACGGCCAGTTGCAACGCGTTGGTCCCGGCGCGGTGATATTCAACGCCTCAAACCAGATGCACTCGCTGCGAAATGTTGGGAACACTGCGGCCACTTATCGCGTCATCAACTGGAAGTCCCACTGAAGTTGGACTCTGCGCAGGCCTAGGTCTCGCACAGCGTCTCCATATTCCCACATTGTCGAGTGCCCGCTGTTCGGATGGAATACACTCCCTTCCGCGCACTGCGCGTTTTTACAGTGGAACACCCATGTCCGTTCGTTCGTTACTCCAGCCCAGAAACTTGCTGGTGTGTGCAGCATTGATGGCTGCAACAGCCGCTCATGCCACGGAAGTGGCTCCCTATTTCTACACCTGGGGCTTTGGAAGCAATTCCTACAAAGCCAACTCTCTCGCAGCGGCCAAGAGCAACGGCGTCACGGGCGTTACGTTGGCCTTCGGTGTATCCGGCGGCGGTTGCACACTCGGTGGCGGCCTCGACGTCATCATGAACAACGCGGGCATCAAGGCGGATGTGAAGTCGTTCATCGCCGGGGGTGGCAAGGTCATCCTATCGTTCGGTGGTGCAGACGGACAGTACTTGGAGAGCGCATGCTCCGAAACGGGCATGTACAACCTGGTCAAGAACGTCATGACCACACAGAACATCCACAACCTCGACTTCGACGTCGAAGGCGGCCAGCTCGATAACACCACACTCAACACAACCCGCAACAACGTCATCAAACGTTTGCAGGCCGACTTCCCGGATCTGTACGTTTCCTTCACATTACCCGTGGACACCGGAAGTCTGCCGGGTGACGCGGTCACCCTGCTGAAGAGCGCCAACTCTGCCGGAGTCAAGGTTTCCATGGTCAACATCATGACCATGGACTACGGCGCCGGTAATGTCAGCGGACGGACGATGGGCAGTGTCGCTGTAGCCGGGGCGCAGGGCACCGAGAAGCAGTTGAAGTCGATCTTCACTGGCCGCACCGATGCGCAGTTGTACGCGATGATCGGCATCACTCCGATGATCGGTCAGAACGATGACGGCACGCGCTTCCAGCCCTCGGACGCGACTACGATCACGCAGTTTGCCATGGCCAACGGTGTGGGCTTGTTGTCCTACTGGGCGTTGCAACGCGACCAGACAGGCACCGCGAACGATCTCGACCGGTACAGCCGCGTAAACACCAGCGACTACCAGTTCTACAAGATCATGGCCGCTGCCAAGACCAGCACACAACCGGTTAACGGTGCATTCCCCGCCGGTACGTACACGATCCAGTCGGCGTATGACAGCAAGTGCGTGGACATCAACACGGCGTCAACCGCCGACGGCGCCCAAGTGCAGCAGTACGCCTGCAATGGAACGGGTGCCCAGTCGTTCGTGGTGAGCGATCAGGGTTCCGGCTGGTACAAGATCCTCAACTCCAACAGCGGCAAGGTAGTTGACATCGCCGCCGCCTCGACGGCCGATGGTGCCAAAGTACAGCAGTACACCGACAATGGAACGGGCGCGCAGCGCTTCTCGATCGTGCCGACCGATTCGGATGATCCAACGGCCTTTTCGATCATGAACGAGACCAGCGGCAAGTGCCTGGACATCAAGGACTGGAGCACCGCCGACCGCGGCGCATTGCAACAGTGGACCTGCTCGGGTGGTTCGAACCAGAGCTTCCGGTTCTTCGCACCGGGCTCCACGACCCCGGCCGTCAGTCGCTGAGTTAGTACGTGACAAGGGCGGGTCCGGCGTGTGCCGGGCCCGCCTTCCTTTTCGCTCAAATCGGCGGTTTGAGGCACCGCTCGCAATTTCGTTCGACTAAGGTCTTCGCTCCCGAGACGTTTGGCCGTAAACTCGAGCCCAACAGCACTGAAACAGACAGTGCGTCTCGGAGAGGGTCTGCCCCATGTCATCTGTCGCGACGTCGCCCGGTTTTTTCACCAAGGAGCGGACAGTTGCCGGTCCGGCCTTCAGCCGCTGGCTGGTACCGCCCGCCGCGCTGGCCATTCACCTGTGTATCGGCATGGCCTACGGGTTTTCCGTGTTCTGGCTGCCACTGTCCAAGGCCGTTGGTATCACCACCTCCGTGGCCTGTCCGAAGGAGTTCGGCATCCTGGAGCAGATCACGGCCACCCACTGTGACTGGAAGATTTCCATGCTGGGGTGGACCTACACGTTGTTCTTTATATTCCTGGGTTCGGCGGCTGCCATCATGGGCGGCTGGCTGGAGCGCGTCGGGCCGCGCAAGGCCGGCCTGGTCTCTGCGCTGTGCTGGTGCGGGGGACTGGTGATCTCGGCGTTCGGTGTGATGATCCACCAGATCTGGCTGTTGTGGCTGGGCTCCGGGGTGATCGGCGGCATCGGCCTGGGGTTGGGTTACATCTCGCCCGTATCGACCCTGGTGAAATGGTTCCCCGACCGTCGCGGTATGGCGACGGGTCTGGCCATCATGGGATTCGGCGGTGGTGCGATGATCGGCGCCCCCCTGGCAGACCGGTTGATGAAGCTGTTTGCCACGCCCACCGAGGTGGGTGTCTGGCAGACATTCCTGGTGCTCGCGGCCGGCTACTTTGTGTTCATGATTTGCGGCGCTCTCGGTTATCGCGTACCGCCGGCAAACTGGAAGCCTGCCGGTTGGCAGGGGCCGCGCAGAAGCAAGCTGATCAGCGAAGGTCAGGTGCACGTGGACGTGGCCTGGCGTACACGCCAATTCTGGCTGCTGTGGGGCGTTTTGATGCTGAACGTCACGGCCGGCATCGGCATTCTGGGTATGGCGTCGCCGTTGCTCCAGGAAGTCTTTGGCGGGCGCCTGATCGGCGTTACTGCGTCCTACGATCAGCTCACCCCGGCCCAGCTGAGCACCATTGCCGCCATCGCCGCGGGTTTCACGGGACTGCTGTCGCTGTTCAATATCGCGGGCCGCATTTTCTGGTCGTCATTGTCCGACCAGATCGGCCGCCAGGCCACCTACATGGTGTTCTTCCTGATCGGCCTGACGCTGTATGCATCGATCCCCTGGGTGGCCTCCGACGGCGACCTCGCGCTGTTTGTAGGCTTCTTCTGCATCATCCTCTCGATGTACGGTGGCGGCTTCGCGACGGTGCCGGCCTATCTGGCGGACCTGTTTGGCGACAAGATGGTGAGCGCCATCCACGGCCGCCTGCTGACCGCCTGGTCGACAGCCGGCGTGCTCGGGCCGGTGTTGGTCAACTATGTCCGCGAGTATCAGCTCGATCACGGGGTGCCCCGTGCTCAGGTCTACAGCATCACCATGTACCTGCTGGCCGGACTGCTCGCGATTGGATTTATCTGCAATCTGCTGATCACACCGGTTTCGCGGAAGCTGTATATGACCGGTGCGCAACTCGATGCACTGGACCGACCGACTGAGGGTGCACGTGAGTTTGAAGGTACTGCGGTGACAGCGGGCGCCTCAACGTCTACGGCGCTGGTCTACCTGGCGTGGGTTCCGGTGGCCATCCCACTCCTGTGGGCCGTCTGGGTGACGTTGCAGAAGGCGGCGTTGATGTTCATGCAGGGCTGATCGAGACGCGACTCAAATGAGGGACCTCACGACTGCCATGAACGTCGTGGGGTCTGTCAGCAGCACGAACGCAAGACCGGTGAGAGCCCCGAAAATGTGGGCGTCGTGATTGATGCGGCCCACCCGCTTGCGTGACGAATACCAGCTGAAGGCCAGGTAGCCCACCGCGAACAGCGGCGCCGGAATCGGTACGGGCAGCGGCAGGATGTACAGCGACTGCCGGGGAAAATACACGATCGAGGCAAACAACACGCCCAGGATGGCACCGCTGGCGCCCAGCGATGAGTAATCCGGATCGTTGCGGTGTTTGAAGCACGTCCCCAGGCCCCCCACCAGCAGGGCACTGAAGTACAACAGGACGAACTTCAGTGAGCCGATCACGGGCTCGAGCTTGAACGCGAATGAGTAGAACGTGATGAGGTTGAACAGCATGTGCCCGATGTCCGCGTGCACAAAGCCGCTGGTGAGCAGCCCCGCATAACCTGTCCCGTGTGCCACCTGGTAGGGCCGCAGCAGCGAGCGCTCGATGACTTTGGGTGAGCTCAGTCCGATGACGCTCACAATGATGGTGACGACGAGAATGATCAGGGCGGCCATGGTTCTCGTTTCAGCCTGCGGTGGCGGCAAACTCTGCCGCGCTCGCAGACAGTAAGTGCCGGAAGTCGGTCGTGTAGCTGCGGGGGACGGCGAGCTCGAATACGGCCAGGCCAGCGGCGCTGTCCTCGAGGCGCCAGAGGGTCAAGGGAATGTGGGCCCCGAGTGTGGAGGCGGCCGAGCCGGGTACAAAAACCCGCGGATGCAGGTCCAGCGCCACGAATTTCGCCAGCACCTGCGTGACGCGCCGGCCGGTGAGGCGCAACACGCTGTAGCCGCCGATTTGATCTGACACCGTCGCTGATTCGTCGACGATGTTGCGCAACGACGCCGCGAATCCGTCGAGCCCGTTGTCCGCCAACTCGCATTCAGATACTGCGAGCCAGGTCGCCACGCCGACGCCAATGAACGCCAGCTCATTCGCCTGGACCCTTTTCGGGCCATCCGGAAGCTCGATACCAAATCGCCCACGGACGGTGTTTGTCAGATCGGCTGCGCGGCCTTTTCGGGCGGCGATGCGTGCGATGGCAAGTGTGTCCCGGCTCGTCGCGAGCAGGGCGGGAGAGATTGTCGGGCCGCTCATTCTCAGAGTCGATTTCCTGCCGGGTCAAAAAACACGGGATCCACGATATCAGCTTGGAGGTCCCCGTTCCGAAGTGGATCGTATACCCGGAGCCGCTCGCCGATACGTTCGCGCCCGCGGATCAGCAGGGCCAGGCCGATCCATTGCCCCAGCATGGGTGAGAAATTGGCCGAGGTCACATGGCCCTGGGTTTTTTCCAGGGTGGGATCGGTGCGCGCAGTGAGCAAATGCGCGCCAGCGCGCAATTGCCCAAACCGGTCGACCGGCTTGACGCCTACGAGGACGGCGCGCTGTGGATCGATGAGCGCCGGTCGCTGTGACAGCACCCGGCCGATGAAATCCTTTTTTGTCGACAGCATCCGTCCTAGGCCCAGGTCGCCGGCCGTGGTGGTCCCGTTGAGCTCGCCCCCCGCCATGTGTCCTTTTTCGAGTCGCATGATGCCCAGCGCTTCGAGTCCGTACGGGACGATTCCAAAGGGCTCACCGGCGGCCATGATCGCGCGGAACCGACCGAAATCCTTCGCGCGCAGCGAGGGCCACGTCCTAACGACCGGCCGACGAACTTCACGCCGGCGGCGAGCAGGGCAGATGCCAGTGTGTCGCCGGCAAATCCCGTGTAGCTCGTCTCGTCAAACTGGAATGTCAGGAGCCGGGTTCTATCGATCAGTCCGCCGTTGTTGAGTCGGTGCGGTTGCCCCGGGTTACTCTGCCCTGGCGTACTCAATGAGCATCCCCGAATTGCACACTGAGAATCTCGTGAGTCAATGTGTCGCGCGTGACCCGTAACCAGCTTCGGCAACCGGACGTGTGATACCACAGCTCATCGTGGGGACCGGCGGGGTTGTCGCGCAGATACACGGCCTCGAAGAAGCGTGCGGCCGCATCGGGAGCGTCGGGATTCGGGCGCTTGAACTGCGCATCTCCCAGGTACGCGAATTCATTCACGTCGCGCTCGCCGCAGAAAGGACACCGGATTCGCATGCCATCTCCTTTAATACAACGCAGGGTCGTTTAGTAGAACCGGGGTCTCAATGGAGGTTGGGTTGGGCGCCCTGGCCGTTCTCATCGATCAGGTGACCGCTGGCGAAGCGGTCGAGTCGATAAGCGCGGGCGACCGGATACGCCTGGTCGTTCGCCAGCAAGTGAGCGAAACACCAGCCGGAGGCCGGCGTTGCCTTGAAGCCGCCGTAGCACCAGCCGGCATTCAGATACGAACCGTCAATCGGGGTGCGATCGATGATGGGCGAGCCATCCATGCTCATGTCCATGATCCCGCCCCACGAGCGCAGCATTCGAACGCGGCCCAGCGACGGAATCAGGGCCATGCCGCTTTCGCATACATTGGCCGCGCGAATGACGCCGCGGGATGTTTGTACGCCCACGATCCGTTCGCCCTCGCGAACAAATCCCGTGACTTCACAATTCTGAATGATATCGACGCCGAGGTCGCTGGCTGCCCGGGCATAGCCCCATACAACAGCGTCGTGCCGGGCCGTGCCACCACGACGCTGCAACAGGCCGCCGAGTACAGGGAAGCGTGCATTTTCAAAGTCGAGGAATGGCAGCATCTGCCGGACGCCTGCCGTGTCGAGCAACTCGGCGTCCACTCCATGCATGCGCATCGCGTTTCCACGGCGTGCGTAGACGTCCCGCTGAGCGTCTGAATGATACAGATTCAACACTCCGCGCTGGCTGACCATCGCGTTGTAGTTGATGTCCTGTTCCAGCCCTTCCCAGAGTTTCATCGACCATTCGTAGAACGGGTTGTTGCCGGGTAGCAGGTAATTGGAACGGATGATGGTTGTGTTGCGGCCGGCATTGCCCGAGCCGATCCAGCGTTTCTCGAGTACGGCGACATTCGTGATGCCGTGTACTTTCGCCAGGTAATACGCTGCGGCAAGTCCATGTCCGCCACCGCCGACAATGATGACGTCATAGCCTGGTTTGGGGGCCGCATCACGCCACGCAGGCGTCCACCCGCGGTGTCGCGATGAGGTCTGTCGCAAAAGGGAGAAGAGGGAGTAACGCATCGCCGCAAATGGTAGGGCGTGGCGCACTGCACGTACACTAACTTCTTCGCCCAGCGGGCCGCCTTCCCACGTTTCAAGAAGAGGGGACAGCACGATAGCTTCCGCTATCCGGACCCGAAGCAGATCAGACTCGACCAAGGGAACTCGCGCCTGTTCCTGCCCAAGCTCGGCTGGTTGCGCTACCGTAACAGCCGCACGGTGCTCGGGACGGTCAAGTGCCTCACCGTCAGTCTGTCCTGTGGCAAATGGTTCGTGAGCATTCAGACCGAGCGAGAGGTTGAGCGGCCCTTGCCTCGAGGCGGGGCGGTCGGCATCGACCTGGGCGTGGTGCGGTTCGCCACGCTTTCAGACGGTACGTTCTACGCTCCGCTCAACAGCTTCAGGCGGCACGCAACCGCGCTACGCAAAGCGCAGCAAGCCCTGAGCCGCAAACAGACATTCAGCGCCAACTGGAGGAAGGCGAAAGCGCGCATCCAGCGTATTCATGCCGGTATCGGTGATGCTCGCCGCGACTACCTGCACAAGACCTCAACCGCGATCAGCCAAAACCACGCGAGGGTGTGTATCGAGGACTTACAGGTGCGGAACATGTCCAAGTCGGCGGCCGGCTCGAGCGAAACGCCGGGCAAGCAGGTTCGAGCCAAGGCCGGCCTGAACAAATCCATCCTCGATCAGGGTTGGTTCGAGTTCCGCCGGCAATTGGCTTACAAGCTGGGGTGGAGCGGCGGTGAACTGATCCTCGTACCGCCGCAGAACACGAGCAGACGATGTCCGGAGTGCGACTGTGTTTCGGCACAGAACCGGCAGACACAAGAACGGTTCGCCTGCATCGCCTGTGGTTTTGAGGAAAACGCCGACCGGGTCGGCGCGATCAACGTGCTCAGGGCGGGACACGCCCGTTGCGCCTGTGAAGTGAGCGATAGATGACATCGCCAGCAGCAGGAACCCGCCGAAGCGACCCGAGAGGGGGTTCAGTGCTGCCTTCCGAGCGCTGTAGGAATCTCGTGCCGTCAGGCACGGGAGGATGTCAAAACACATGAGCACTGCAACATGGCTGTTGTTCGCAGTGTATTGTCCCGCACCATCGCGCCGCGACCGTGCGCCGCACGCTCAGAACGGAAGCTCGGCCTGACGGCCGTCGCCGATCACGGTATCGAAGTCGAGCCCGAGCGTCGCCAGGACCGGCTCGGCGACGGGCCGGACCTGCTTGGTGACGTAGTGCTCGCGATCGGGCGGATGTTGAATATTGTCGGTCGGCTCGGGGCCGCCCGTGGTCACGACGTACTCGATGACTTTCCGGCCGAGCCCCGAGCCTGCGGATTGCGGTGACTTGCGCGCTGCGGCTACGTGCGGCGGCGTGGTGGCGGTGTAGGTTGCCGCGCCTTTGCGCAGGCTTTTGCGATACACGAGCAGGTTGTCCAGGGCGCCCTCGCGGACCGTCTTCACGATGTCAGACAGGTAAACATCGACAGGTTGATCCGTGAACAACCGCTGATAGAGCTCACGCTGCACCTGTTTGGCCAGCGCCGTCCAATCGCTGCGAACCACTTCCATGCCCACGAATTCAACATGAGATATATCACCGGTTCGCAACAATCCCGCATAGCGTTTGCTGGCGCCGCGGGTGCTGTGGCGCGCCTGGGGCAGCAGCAGGCGCAGATAGGTTTTCTCAAACTCCAGCTCCAGGCGGCTCAGCACGCCCCAGCGCTCGCGGATGTAGCGCGTGAGTTGCTCATTGAGCTCGGCGGCGAGTTGCAGTCCCTGCTGCGGCGGGGGTGCCGTACTGCTGCCTGAGCCTACAAACAAACTGTCAGTGTCCCCGTAGAGCACCCGGAAGCCGGCCTCCTCGAACCAGCGTTTCGACCACAACAGGATTTCCTTGCCGGAGCCGGTGATGGAATTGGCCAGGGCCGGGTTGTAGAACCGGCAGGCGCTGGTGCCCAGCACACCATAGAAGGAGTTCATCAGGATCTTGATGGATTGCGCCGCCACCGCATCGCCGGCCCGCTTGGCGGCTTCGCGGCGCGGAAACAGGTCATCGAGCAACCCCGGCAGGATGGCCGGCACACGGCGAAACGCGCCGCCGGGTGTGCTGATCAGGTCGTCGCCCGCTCGCGGCTCGGCAACATACGACAGGGGGTCGATGTTGAACGTCCGGATGATGTTGGGATACAGGCTCTTGAAGTCGAATACCCAGACGTTGCGGTGCAATCCGGTCACCGGCTCGAGCACGTGGCCGCCCTGCTGGGCTGCGAAGACGCGCGAGTCATCCGAGCGGACCGTGGGGGCGACGATATCGCGCTTTTCCAACTCGCTCAGATATACAAAATCAAAAGAGGCAATGCTCGCCGCGACCCGGTCGGGTGTCATGCCGGCCAGCTGGCTGCGCGCAAAGGCGAGCCGGATGAGGTCGAGCCTGCTGACGATGTCATAGGCGAGGCGGGCATCGGTCCGTGCGTACAGAGCGAATGCCGGAAGATTGTGTCGATAGTTGTGAATGATCTCGGCGAGCCGGTCGCGGGCATTCGACTCGATTGCCTTGCCTTCGCCCAGGACCTCACGCGCCACGGCGTCGAGGGAGTAGTCTTCCATCCGGACGAAGGCGCCACGAAGCAGGTCGATGCCATCGAGAACCAGGCGGCCCGGTATCGTTGCCTGGCCACTTCCGAAGTAGCCTTCAGCGCGGCGGATGCGAATCTCGCCCGCATCGCGACCCAGGATGAATGGATGCCGCAGGCGTGTTGCAATCCGCTGCAGCACGGTGAAATCAAAATCGATCGTATTCCAGCCGGTAAACACGTCTGGATCGAATTCCCGGACCCGGTCACAGAAGGCGGTCAATGCCGCTCGCTCATCGACACAGCAAATCGCCTTGTCAGGCATTGTCCGGCCGCTGCCATCCACGATCAGCACTTCGTCCAGGTTCGTGCCGTACAGGGAAATGGCCAGCAGGCGCTCGGCCTTGGGGTCGGTTTCGATGTCGAATGACAGTACCCGCGGCTCGACTTTCACTTGCGCCGGGCGCAGCTGTGGATTGTCGAAAATCAGACTGACGCCCACACCGGCGTCGGCCCCGGGAAAGCCGGTGCCTTCAATCACGCACGCGCCCTTGATTCCCCGCTCGATCAGGTAGCGGACGGGAAAGCGCACATCGGCCTCGAACGTGTCGATTCCGTTGGCGTGCAGTCGATCGCGCAGGGCTGGCACGTCGGAAGGAATCGTCACCCCGACCCGGGATACCGGCGCTCCCGAGAAGTCGCACTTGGAGGTGGGCGCGGGTCCCTCGGCTCCGTGCACTCTCGCGGCGTCGGCGGTGTGGACGTAGAAATGAGGCTGTTGCCGGTCATCGCGTACCAGGAATGTTCTGCTATCTTCGAGTCGGCCGTAGAGGTGGACTACGGGCACACGGCGGCCACCCTGCCGGGTGACGATGCGATAGCTGGCCTGAAGAATGACACCGTTCAACGCGTTCATAGTCGTATGCCGAATCGAGCCTGAAGCTCACGACAACCCGTGCGGGTCAGGCGCAAGGCGCGACTATCGAGATCCTGCGAAACCCACTTACGCTTCAATGCGACTTTGAGTAGCGCGGCGCCCAGCGCACCGCCGATGTGCGGTTTGCGCTCGCTCCAGTCAACGCACCCGTAAGCGAAGCGACGCCGCAGGGTGCGGGTAGAGTCAATGTCGATGCCCAGTGCCACCAGAGCCCGCGTCCCCTCCGATGTGACATCGTAGGAGGGCGTTGTAGTCAACCAGCCGAGTTGCTCGAACCGATCGTGCAACATGACTGCGATGGTCCCTGCTATGTGGTCGTAGCAGGTACGCGCAGCGCGTAGTCGTTGGGGTGTGTTGGGTACGAAGCGGTTATCAGGGCCTACTGCCACCACCATCAATGCTTCGAGTGCAGCCGCCGTGTGTGCTCCCTCTAAGCTGTAGTAACGATGTTTGCCTTGGGCCAGTACGCGTATCAGGCCTCTGTCCTTCAAGTGCGCGAGATGCACGCTGGCCGTCGATGGGGCGACCTCTGCGACGAGGGCGAGCTCGGTGCTCGTTCGCGCATGTCCGTCGAGCAGGCAATAGAGAATGCGAGCGCGAGCGGGCTCCCCAATCGCCGCTGCAATCCTCGACACGGCTTTCTCGGCTGAATATTCGACATCCATGCTTTGATCGTAGACGAATCGTTCCGGCTGCACCATCGGCACACTTCCATACATGTGGACACGCCGTGACATGCTGTATGGACTGACGGTCGTTGGCACGACAGCCGTCACCGGCAGCGCTGCCACTGGAGCACCGACCGCTACTTCGGGAGAGGCCGTGAAGATTGCCTGTTTCATCCGCTACCAGATTGATCCGTTCAAACGCGATGACTTCCGGAAATATGCTTTAGCGTGGGGACACATCATTCCCCGGTGCGGTGGCCATCTCATCGGGTATTTCCTGCCGGATGAGGGCACGAACGACATCGCCTGGGGACTGATCGGCTTTGCAAGCCTGGCCGCTTACGAAGCGTACCGGACGCGACTGAAGTTGGATCCGGAGGCGCGCGAGAATTTCAGCATGGCCGCCAGCAACCGGCTCGTCCTCAGGGAGGAGCGGACGTTCCTGGAAGTGGTCTGACTGCATTTGACCAGGGCGGATCGCGAAATGCTGCAGCCAGGAAGTCGATCAGTCGCCGGACCTTGAGTGGCAGGAATTTACGTGTCGGATAGATGGCATAAATGCCCAACTCGATGGAGCGGAATTCCGGCATGAGCTCAACCAGGGTGCCGCGCTCTAGGTCTTCGCCGACGATGAATGTCGGCTGCAGAATGACGCCTTGATGTTCCAGTGCCGCGAGCCGGCACGTGTCGCCGTTGTTGGTGTGAATGCATGCGTTGACATGCACCCTCACGGGCCCGTCCGGACCGGTGAACTCCCACTCGTCTCGGCTGCTCCAGTAGGTGTAGGCGACGGCACGATGCGAGACCAGCTCGCTGGGGTGCGTCGGGGTTCCGTGTTTCTCGAGATATGCGGGTGACGCACACAGCACCATGCGCGTAGATGCGAGTTTCCTGCTGACCAACATTGCGCCGGTTGCCGCTGTGATGCGTACGGCGACATCGTAGCCTTCATCAACCAGGTCCACGACGCGATCGCCCAGTGTTACATCAAGTGACACCTTCGGGTACAGGTCGGCGAATTGACCCCACAGTGGCGCGAGATGGAGGATGCCGAAGGTCAGCGGCGCGTTCACCCTCAGCACACCACTGGGCGCACCACTTTGAGAGGTGATTTCTGACTCCGCCTCATCGACTGAGGTGAGCAACTCACGACAGCGCGCATAGAAGGCCTGGCCTTCGACAGTCAGAGAGAGGCGGCGGGTGGTGCGATGGAGCAGTCGGACGCCGAGCCTGTGTTCGAGGTCGTTCAAGTGCCGGGAAATCGCGGCTTTGGACAACCCGCTGACGTCCGCTGCGCGAATGAAGCTCCCTTCGTCCACCACCGCAACGAAGCTTGCCATCTCCTGAAATTTGTCCATATGGCCTATTGTCTCGAAAAAAGAGACTATTCGTTCACATTCACTATGTTTATCACAGTCCGTGTTACCAATACAGTGCAGGCTATGAACGCTGCACCGGCTTTATTTATCTCCCATGGCGCGCCCACCTTCGCCCTCGAGCCGGGGCGGCTCGGGGCGAACCTTCGAACGCTGGCGTCCCGCGTGCCGGATGTGAAGGCTGTCCTCGTGGTGTCTGCACACTGGCAGAGTCGGGGGTCGCGGGTAATGACGACCGTTGCGCCTGAGACCATTCACGATTTTGGTGGGTTTGCGGCGGAGCTCTACCGGTTGGAGTATCCGGCTCCCGGCGCGCCGGAGGTTGCTTTGCAGGCGGGCCGACTTCTGGCGGCTCGAGGGTTCATGGTCGGGGAAGATGATCAGAGGGGGCTGGATCATGGCGCGTGGGTTCCGATGATGCATCTGTTTCCGGATGCTCAGGTGCCCGTCTTTCAGGTGTCGATGCCCTACGACCTCAACACTGTCGAAGCGTGGCGCCTGGGACGCACGATGGGACCGTTGCGAGATCGAGGAATTCTCATCGTCGGTTCCGGTAGCCTCACGCACAACTTGTACGACGTACGGCAAAACGGGTCGGACGGTGAGCCTTACGCTCGCGAGTTTGCAGATTGGGTGCGCGACGCGGTAATGACGCACGATACGGACCGCTTGATTCGGTATCGCCGAGAAGCACCCCACGCCGAACGTGCTCACCCGACTGAGGAGCATTACCTGCCGCTGTTAGTTGCGCTGGGCGCCAGCACAGCCGGAGACGAGACGCCGGAAGTCATTGAGGGCGATATGACGTACGGGGTTCTCTCAATGGAATCGTACGCGTGGGGAATGCCCACGGCGTAAACTGCTGCATCCCGCTCAGCTCGGAGACAGCATATGAAATTGTTTCGTTCGGTTCTGGCCCTGGTCGCGATGCTTGCGATCACCAGCGTAGCTTCCGCTAACAAGTACGTCGACACCATCGAGTTGTTCAAGAAAGCCGGCGAGAGCGCGAATTTCTTTTCCAGCGCCTATGGGTACGCGGTGTTTCCCACTATCGGCAAGGGTGGCTTGATCGTAGGTGGCGCACATGGCAGCGGCCATGTGTATGAGAAGGGGAAGTACATCGGCAATACGTCGGTGACTCAACTCAGCGTGGGGTTCCAGGCTGGCGGTCAGGCGTATAGCCAGATCGTGTTCTTCGAGGATAAGCGTGCGCTCGATGAGTTCACCAACGGGAATTTTGAATTTGAGGCTGGGGTGAGTGCGGTTGCGATCACTGCGGCGGCCAGTGGCACTGCCGGTACCCAGGGCGCCAGTGCTGGCGCCAGCGGTGGAAAGAAGGACGCGACTACAGTCGGCAGCGCCTATTACAAGGGAATGGCCATATTCACCATTGTGAAGGGCGGGGCGATGTACCAGGCGACGGTGGCGGGACAGAAGTTTACGTTCGACCCGTCCAAAGAAAAGGAATAAAACCAACACGGGGTAGGTCGGCGTGAAGCCGGGGCCGCTTCGCGGCCGGAAAGGTGCCACCGGGTGGGGCACGTCCTAGCGAAGAAGGGCTGCAACGCCGGACACATCGCACCGCTGACCAGCTGACACTCTAGTTGCATCGGCGTCGCCGACGGTGAAGCTCGTCCGACATCAGAGGAGGGGTTATTCTCAGGCTTACATCAACATCGGTAAGCCCCTCATGTCCTTGTGGCAAATCACAGTAATCGCATTTCTCGGCGCGATTGCAGCTCTGCTGGGCGCTGTTGTCATTTATGCGAAGGCGCTCACAAACGAAGAATACCGCTATTGAGGCGCTGGTTGTGCTGCTTGGGCGGAGAATGTCGTTGGCGTGATGGGCGGCAGTAGGGTTGCGAGGCGAGGGGGTTCGGCGTCGCGGACCCAGGCGAACGCGACTATGTGCTCTACGATTCGTTGGACGTAGTTGCGCGTTTCGCCGTAAGGGACGTTTTCGATCCACACGTCGGCATCCATTTGTCGCGTTGGTGCCCAGCGAGCGACGGGGATTGCGCCAGCGTTGTACGCAGCTAGCGTCAAGGCGAGCTGTCCGTACCTATCCAGCAGGTCGCGAAGGTGAGCGGCACCTCGCTGCACATCCATTGGTGGATCGAAAGTGCCGTCTTTGTCCGGTATCGGCAGATGCCATCGTTTCGCTACGGCCACGGCCGTTGTCGGCGTCATTTGCATGAGGCCGCGGGCACCTGCTCGCGAGACGGCGTCGTCGCGAAACAGACTTTCCTGTCGCATCACTGCGAGGATCCAATCGGGCGGTACTTGCGTCAGCTTGCTGGCTTCCGCGATCGCGGACGTGTACGGGCGGGGGTAGCGCAAGCGCACGTCGTCGAACTCTCCCACTTGGGCTAAGGTCGTGATGGACTGCGCGTACCAACCCCAGCGTGCCGCGAGATGAGCGGCCTGGAGTTTCACGGCGTTGTCGGAAGTGCTGAACACTACCGCCCATTCGAGGCCTGCCTCATCTTCTAGTCCGCAATCGAACAGCGCGTGCGCGCGGACTAAGCCGGGTTGTGCCGCCATCGCCTTCTGCAGTGTTTCATCGTCGAAGGACGCCTTCGCGTTCAACACGTACCCGTGATGTATTCGGTCCGCTGCCAGGTAGCCGTAGAAATCTCTCAGCCCAGCCAGGTCCGCGTACAGTGGCGCGGCCGCGTCGCTCCCCGACGTGGCGGCTACCGACCGTGCGCGCCAGTAGCGCCACCGCGGTTGTGAGGACTGAGTAGCGGGCATCTCGTCGATCCATGCGAGCGCCTTCTGATAGTCACCCGCCCACAATGCTGCGCGTACCCGCCACTCACGGACGTCGTTGTCGACGGAACTCTCGGGCAGAACATCGAATGCTGCGATAGCTGCTGAATCGCGACCATACGCAGCGCCCATGGCTGCCGTACGCTGCAATTTCGCCTGCATGACGGGCGTCATGTCCGGACGAGCAAGCAACTTTGGTAGTAAGGCGAGGGCAGACACAGAGTCAGCTCGTGCGAGGTGATCGAAACCCGCCGCTAGCGCAGCCGGCTCGACGGGCGCCGTCGGAGTTGCGGCAAGCGCGGTGAGGGCTACCTTAGATGAATCCAACAGCTGCGCCCACTGCACAAGCGGGGCGGCCTTATCAGCGGGGACGTCGACGACAAATTCGCGGGCGAGGCGAGCGTTGTCGGCGGCGAGTGCCGCGCGCGTGCGAGCTTCCGCGAGTGCCGGTGTCAGCAGACCTTGCTGCCGCAACCATGCGAACACCGGTTCACACTCAGACGGTTGCTTTTGCGCGAGGCTCCAGCGTGTCAGCGCCTCAGCAGCGATAGCCTGCATGTCCGCCGCACCTTGGGCGTCGGCGGTAGTTGCTAACCGCGCCTGCAGGCGGTCGCAAATGAGGGCCGGGGTTGTGACGTCGGCGGCGCGCGGGAGAAACCAGTCCCAGCGGCGCCGGTTGGCGAGGCTCGTCAGCCAATCGATTCGTAAGACGCGTGCTACGGGCTCACCCGAGTGCGCTTGCAGGAATGCGTCGATCGCGCCGTCGAGCTCGTCGCTGGGCTTCAGATCGAGGTCGCGGCGGAATCGCGCAACAGTGAGATAGTCGTAGATCACATACGACTGCAGCGCCGGAGAATCCGCTTGCTCGGGCGTCCGTTGGCGAATGCGTTGCATTGCCGCCATGAACTCCGCACGGACTTGCTCCTCGTTGACTTTGGGGGCCGATTTGCCACCCACCAGCAGCGGGGCGGCGGCCAGCATCAACAAGACGGCGAGCAAGCTGGACCGGAAAAATCTCAACATGCCCGCAGTTTACACTGCGAACGTCGAAAGCGGTTCACCTGAGCACAGGGGAACTCCGCGTCTGCGATTTGCAGACGCGGAGCCCAATCTGCTGATCAGCGCAGAAGGCTCAGCGCGGGTCGCGTGTTTCGCGCTCCGAATCCTTTTGAGCGTCCTTCAATGCGCCCTTGGCTTTCTCGGTGACATCACCCACCTTCGCCTGAGCAGCACCCAGGTTTTTGTTGATGGCACCTTTGGCCTCCTGCGTGTGACTTCCGGTTACGCGGCCCGCCACTTCCTGGACCTTTCCAGCAGCTTCCTTCACTCGGCCGTCAACCTGATCTTTATTAATGCTCATGAGTGTCTCCTCTATCTGGCATTCAGCTTAAAGGGACCCCTTTTTCGAGACTGTAAGACTCCAGGTGAGATTGCGTAGGAGAGGCCCGGTTCAAAACGGGAACTGTCTCTGGCCCAGCTGGATGGTGATCCACTTGAGCTCGGTCATCTCTTCCATGGAATAGTTGCCGCCCTCGCGTCCGAAGCCGCTGTTCTTGATGCCGCCGAAGGGGACGTGCGGCTCATCAGACACGGTGGTGTCGTTGATGTGCACCATCCCGGCTTCCAACCGTAGCGCAAGGTCCATCGCCTTCTGCAGATCGTTCGTGATGACGCCCGCGGATAGACCGTAGGAAGTGTCGTTCGCAATCTTCAGCGCTTCTTCCGCGCTGTCGACTTTGATGATCGACGTGATGGGGCCGAACGACTCTTCTGAGTAAATTCGCATCTCGGGAGTCACGCCCGCGATGACGGTCGGCTGATAGAAGCTGTCCTGATGCGTTCCGCCGGTCAGCACCTTTGCGCCTTTGGCAGCGGCGTCCGCGACATGCTCATCAATAAACGCGCATTGAGTACGACGAATCAGCGGGCCAATCACCGTCTGTGGATCGTGTGGGTCGCCCACCTTGTAGGTTTTGGCGCGCGCGGCAAACTTCTCGCAGAACTCGTCAAACACGGGCGCTTCGACAATGATCCGCGAGTTGGCCATGCAGACCTGGCCCTGGTGAAAATAGATGCCGAAGCATCCGGCCCGCACGGCATAGTCCACGTCCGCATCCCGCAGCACAATCAGGGGATTCTTGCCCCCCATTTCCAACGTGACTTTCTTGAGGTTCTTGGCCGCTTCAACGGCGATGAGCTTGCCGACCTTGGTGGAGCCGGTGAAGGTGATCATCCGCACGCGCGGATCGGTCAGGAGCACATCGCCCACGTCCTTCGCGGGGCCCGGAACCACATTCAACACGCCCGGCGGCAGCTTCGCCTCGTGAAAGATCTCCGCGATCTTGAGGCCGGTTACTGGTGTTTCTTCCGAGGGCTTGAGCACGAAGCAGTTGCCCGCGGCCAGCGCGAGGACCACTTTCTTCATGGCAAGCAGGAAAGGGGCATTGAAGGGCGCGATGCCGGCGATGACGCCTAGTGGCTGACGCACTGTCATGCCAATCTGTCCCGACGCACTGTGCGGCAGCGTTTCTCCGAAGATGTGGCGGGCGTCGCCCGCAGCACTATGCAACAGGTCGATGCAATAGAACACTTCGAACATGGACTTGCCGAAGGTGGATCCCGATTCCTCAATCAGGACCTCGCGGATCTCATCGACCTTGCTCGCCAGGACATCGGCGGCGCGTAACAGGATCGCGGCCCGCTCGGAGACGATCAGGCGGCCCCAGCTCTCTCGCGCGCGGTACGCAGCCTCCACGGCTCGCAGAGCGTCTGCACGCCCCGCCTGCGCAACGCGGGCGAAGAGGGCGCCCGTCGCAGGATTGAAGTCATCTGCCATGGCGCCGTCGGCGGCAGGTGTCCATTTGCCATCGATATAAAGTGAGTACGTCTGAGTGTCGTCGCCTGCCTTAACTGCTTTTACTGCGCTGAGTGCCATGGCCCTATCCCCAGGTTGGTTGGTTTAGACCCAGATCTGCAAGACATAGTCGAACGGCGCCTGGCCGTTCAGCAAGTCGACGCGCTGGAGCACGATCTTAAAATCGTCGCCCACGCGGCGCAGTGTATGGCGATACGTGCCGGCAAAGTGCCGGGTCGTATCCCGACGGAGCTCCATCATCTGAAACCGCGAGCGTACCGACACCTCGGTGTCGCTCACGGACTCAATTACTACATTGCCCACCAGGTGGCTCGTTCCCCACTGCGGAGCCTGCGACCAGGCATTGGGGTGCGTGACGCGCCCCATTCGGATCTCCATCATCTGCCGGTCCTCGGCGAAAATGGAAGGCGAATCCAGCCACTCGGTCTGATCCGGAGTGACAGGCATCCAGTAGACGCCGTCCGTGGTGAACAGTTCGATATAGGCGGCCCACTGCTTTTCATCCAGCAGCTCCGATTGATGGAAGAGGAACTGCTCGACGTGCTGCTGCAGGGAGGCCGCCGTCTGCGTTTCCGTGAGGGCGCTGCGTGCGGGCAGGGGTTTGCCTTTGAGGGCCTGGCGTGGGGAGTGATCGGGCGCGATGGATTGCGCGCCGGTTTTTTGAGCTTCCTTATTCTCGAAGATGACCACATCTTCCAGGAGGCGTTGCTCGAGCTTCGAAGTCGTGCTCATGGGGCTGTCTCGCTCATGTATTCCCGCCAGGCTTCGAACTGGCTCCGCATGACTGCTTCGGAGGTGCCGTTGTTCGAGTACGTTATGCCGTTTTCGCGGGTGTCTCCCCCGTGATTGCGGTGAAAGCTCACCCACTCGCCGCCGTCGGACTCCAGGCCCCATTGGCCCTTGGTCCAGTTCTCGAGATCGTCGGCGTTGATCATGGTCGCGGGCGAGTTCACCAGGTTGAAATACCACAGGGCGCGCCGGTAGATGGCCTGTGAGACGCCTTTCAGTCTGAAGTGCCAGATCTCCGACAAGGTCTCGTTGGGCGCAATCGGTCGCAGCACGCGCAGTTGCTGCAACGGGGACTGCACAGACAGGTAGGGATAGACGAGGACGTGATGAATGCTGCGGCCGAGGAATTCTTCGGCCCGCTGCTCACCGTAGGCGCTGTACATTGCGGCTACATACTCTTTGGTGTCCGGGTCGTCGGGTCGCAATCCCATGTAACCCTTGAGGATGCCGTGACCGCGCGGGAAGTTGACTGTTTGTACCGAGTCCCATTGATCGAACGAGGAGGCAAAGGTCGACAGGTAGTGATAGTAGAGGGGCGGCTTGCGACCTTCCGCCTGCAGCTTGCGCTCCACCCGGCCGGCCGCAATTCCCGTGGACTGGTGGGTTACGGACGGATGCAGGGCATCCAACTGGTTCTCCATGAAGAACTTCCAGTTGGAATGCTGCATGACGCGGTGACACACGGGCACGATCTCAACTTCGCCCGCGGGCGAGCGATCGCACATGTCATCGAACGCAATTTTGGCATCGCCCAGGAATTCCAACAGCGAGGGGCCCTCGGCAGACAGGCTCGCAAACACGAAGCCGCGGTAGCTGTCAACGCGCGCTGCAGCCTTCATGGAGCAGTCGGGGTTGTCAGGTCCCATGCGCGTGCCGTCGTAGCCGTGCGACAGGGGGATCCCTTTGACGCGACCGTCGAGATGGAATGTCCACGCATGATACGAACACACGAATGTTGATCCGGTGTTGCCCTGGCGGCTGCCACACAGTTGCACGCCGCGATGCGGGCACCTGTTGTAGAGGACCCGGATCCTGCTGTCGGTACCCCGTACCATGATCATCGGCTGGCGGCCGATTTGCACCGTGGCGTAGTCGCCGGTTTTTTTCAGCTGCGACTCGTGGCCGCAGTACACCCAGGTCTTCTCCCAGATGTTGGCCATTTCGCGATCGAAGATGGCCTGGTCGGTATAGACGGTTCTGTGGACGCGATCGGATTCGACCAGTCTTTCGAGCGGCAACACGCGGTACCTCCAGTACGGTAATCGAGGTGGAAGCAGCGAATCTATGCCGGCGCGACCAGGCTTTCCATGCCTGCCTGAGACCAATTATATTACTCTGGGTTATAGAAAAGCGGGGTGGGGCGGTGGTCATGGGTCTGGACGTCGCGCGTTTGCGGCAGCTGGCGCTGATTGTGCGGCAGCGCTCTTTCTCCCGGGCCGCGGAATCCTTGGGCATTTCCCAACCCGCCCTGTCGAAGAACGTTCGCAGCATGGAACGGGCGCTGGGCGTCCAGTTGCTGGAGCGTGGCCGGTTCGGCGCGTTACCCACCGCTTTCGGGCTCGCCCTGGTGCGGCATGCAGACGCGATCGATGCCGAGCTGCGCAGCGCCGTTCAGGAAGTGGACGCGCTGCGGATGGCGCGCACCGGGCACATCTGTGTTGGCTGCGGTCCTTCGGAAGCGACGCGGCTGTTGCCAACGGCGTTGAACCGGCTCCGGCAGCGCTCCCCGGGCATCACGGTCACCGTATTATACGGGCTCAACGAAGCGCTGACACCGATGGTGAAGCACGGCGAAGTTGATTTCGCGTTGTCCTCCATTCCCGCCCGTTCCACCGATCCGGATCTGCGGCTCGTCCGGCTCCACGAAGACAAGGCGGCGGTCGTCGCCAGGACGGGCCATCCATTGACGCAGCGCCGGGGACCCCTGTCAGCGCAACATCTCGTGGATCAGGAATGGGTTCTGGCGCGAACCTCCGAGCTGGAACGACGCGCCCTGGATGAGCTGTTTATAGAAACAGGGTTGGAGCCGCCGGCGGTGTCGCTGGAGACCACCTCGGCTGTGCTCATGAAGACAATGGTCATCCAGAGCGATCTGCTGACATTCCTGCCTCGCGAGCTGATCTATTGGGAGGAGCGTGCGGGGCTCCTCACGGCTTTGAAGCTGGCTGTGCCATCTTGGCACCGCATCGTGGGCCTCACGATGCGCGCCCGCGCCGGGATCAATCCCGCAGCGCAGGCACTAATCGACACCCTGCGCGAAGTTGGGGGAGAATTCAGCTCATGAGCAGCGCATCCGACACAACCGAAGCCGGTCGCCTGGAAAGGGAATACAACCCCCGGGTCCAGGTACCGGAGTTTGCCTCTTATTTCGCACGGTGGAAGGACAGCGCGCACGAGGTCCGCCGTAGCATCGACGCCCGCCTGGACCTGCGGTACGGCCTGTTACCAGCCGAACGTCTCGACTATTTCCCCGCGGCGGGCAGCGGCAATCCGCTGTTGGTGTTCGTCCATGGCGGCTACTGGCGCGCGCTCGACAAGAACGACTTCTCGTGGGTGGCGCCCCCTTATGTTGCCTCCGGGATCTCGGTTGCAGTGGTCAACTACGGCTTGTTGCCCGGGACGCCGTTATTGCTGATTATCGAGCAGGTGCGGCGCGCGTGTGCCTGGTTACATCACAACGCGCGGGCACTGGAAATTGATCCAGGTCAGATTGTGTGCAGCGGGCATTCGGCGGGTGGCCACCTGACGGCCATGATGTTGGCCACCGATTGGCCGGGTGTGTGGCCGGAGTTTCCGCAGCGACTTTTGTCGGGTGGGGTGACCATCAGCGGGCTGTTCGACCTGGAGCCGCTCACACGGGCCGAATTCATCCGCAACGACCTGCGGATCGACCCGGTGTTGGCGCGAGCCTTGTCGCCGGCGTTTTTGCCTTGGCGCAACGATGTGCCGCTGATACGCGCGGTGGGTGCCGAGGAGTCAGCCGAGTTTCATCGTCAATCAACGCTCATGGGCGCGCACTGGCCATTGGCCTGCGAGCGCGAGCTGATTGATGTACCCGATTGCAACCATCTATCTGTCTGCGACGCCTTCGCCGACGCCAGGTCGGAGTTGTTTGCGGCGACTAGAGCGCTGCTTTCACGCTGACATACCAGGTCAGGCCGGGGTTGTCGCTTTCGAAGTTCGGCATCTGCAGATCCATCAGCACGAGCCCAAACTCCTGCCGTGCACAGGCATCCACTGCGGCATTGCCATCCTCGACCACCAGGACATTGCAGCCAATCGCTTCCAGGTAGCGCCTGGCCACTTGTTGGCTGACAACATTATCCTCGGCGACCAGCACCTTCTTCGGCAAACCTTCGTGGGTCGACTCGCCGGCAACCGGGTTTGCATCGCCGCCGGATGTGCCCGCCAATGTGGAGGAGGTCGGCTCGGTCATGGCCTTCCAGGCGGCGGCCAAGAATCTCGAGTTGATAGTCAATGTGCACCCGGACGTGCCGCGGCACGTGCTCGGCGATCCGCCGGGAGTTGTTTTCGCAGCTGCGCGCCTGCCTGGCGGATGCGGATCACCGGCAGTTGGCCCGCCTGGCGCATCAGCTGGCGGGGGCCAGTGCCAACGTTCACGCTGTCCCGCTGCGTGAGTTGTGTTTGAGCCTGGAGAAGTCCGCGCCGTCGGCCGATTTTCGGGAGTTGGAGGATGGCGTGAGGAAAATCGGCGCCGAGCTGGCACGGGTGAGTGCCACGCTTCGGCAGGACTCACAGCTCGTTACCGGCGCGGTACAGCCGGCTTCCTGAGCAGGTACGTGTCCATGATCCAGCCCTTGCGTTGGCGGGCTGCCTCGCGGGTTTGTTGGATGGTAGCGGATGCGTCGCGGAGCTTGCCTGAGAGCAGGATCTCATCCGGCGTGCCGAGATAGGCGCCCCAATAGATCTCAACTTCCGGGTCGGTCACCGTGTTGAATGCACATTCGCCATCCAGCATGACGACCGTGTCCACGGCCGGTGGGTTGGCAGCCAGGAGCCGGCCCGTGGTGATCTGGACCGGCGCGCCGATCTGGTTCAGGGGAATGCGGTGGCTGGCTGTCAGCGCTTGAACGCTGGTAATGCCGGGGATGACTTCGTATTCAAATGGGATTTTGCCGCGGGTGGCGATCTGTTCGAGGATGCGGATGGTGCTGTCGTAGAGGGAGGGATCGCCCCAGGCCAGGAACGCGGCTGTTTCAGTTTGTTGCAGGTGTTCGACCAGATTGGCTTCATAGAGGCTGACACGTTCCTGGTGCCAGGCTTCCACGGCTGCCTGATAGTCGGTTGGGTTACGGTTCCTGGCCGGGTCGAGTAGCCGGACGGTACGGATTGCTCTTTTCGGCGCATAACGCTCGATGATCTCGCGGCGAAATTGTGCCAGGTCATCCTTTTCCGCGCCTTTGTCGGTAATGAACAGTACGTCGGTTCTGTTCAGGGCGTTGATGGCCTGGATGGTGATTTGCTCGGGGTGCCCCGCGCCGATTCCGATGACGAGGATTTTTCGCATGGGGTTGATTATCTGTACTGGTCAATCATGGCAACGGGTCAATCACAGCGACCGGAAGCGGCGGCGGTACTCGGTTGAATACAGCGAGCTTTCAATGAAATCCTCCGCGGCCAGCGCCTTGCCTACGAGAATGAGCGCGGTTCTTTCCATGGGTTCGGCGGCGAGCTTTGACTTTATGTCGCTCAACGTGCCGCGCACGACTCGCTCGTCCGGCCAGCTCGCTCGCATGACCAATGCTACGGGGCAGTCGGCACCATAGTGTGGCAGGAGCTCGGCAACGACTGCGTCGATGGCGTGGATGGCGAGGTGGATGGCCAGTGTTGAGCCCGTGGCTGCAAAGGTCGCCAGCTTTTCGCCTTCCGGCATCGCGGATGCGCGGCCTGACACGCGAGTCAACACAACGCTTTGGGCAACGCCCGGTACGGTGAGCTCGCGGCCCAACAGGGCGGCCGCTGCCGCAAAGGCCGGGACGCCGGGGGTTAGTGTGTATGGGATCCCGAGGCGGTCCAGACGCCTTGTTTGCTCAGCTACGGCGCTGTAGATGGACAGGTCGCCTGAATGCAGCCGGGCGACGTCCGCGCCTGCTGAGTGGGCCCTGACAAACTCGGCTTCGATTTGGTCGAGGGTCATGGGGGCGGTGTCGATGATTTGCGCGCCGCCGGGGCAGTGCCTCAGAAGCTCCGGGGGCACTACGGAGCCGGCGTACAGGCACACGGGGCAGCGGGCCAGGAGGTCTCTGCCGCGCACGGTGATTAAGTCTGCGGCGCCTGGGCCGGCGCCTATGAAGTGGATGGTCATTTGGGGGGTGCGTTTATCGGCGCTGTTTTCGCTGGCGGTGTTGTTGGGGCAGCGGCGTTGGCGTCGGTGCCGGGCGCGGCTGGCGCTGGGGCCGTGGTGTCGGCCAGGACCTCGGCTAGGGCGCAAGTGACTGGGCCTAGGGCGATTCTTGGGGCCAGGAGGCGGGGGGCGGCGGGGCCCGTCGGCGCTACGGTGTTTGCCGGGGCGGCGTCGGCGGTGGCTTGGCGTGCCAGCGCTGCGGCGCAGGCTAGTGCGGCGGCTTCGGCGACAGAGTGGACGTTCATTGCGGCCATGGAATGCTCTGAGCGTGTCAGTGTTGCCGGGTTCGCGGCTTCCAGGGCTTCCTGGGAAATCAACATCAGGGGAACGCCCCGGGCTGCGGCGGCGGCTTTGATGCCGAGCTCGTGGGCTTTGGCGGCTGGTGTTGCGATTGCTGTCAGGGTGCGGTGGCGCCATTCTGAGGGCATGAGCGAGGCTAGTTGCCGGACAGCTTCCGCGGCCTCCAGTGCCTCGATGGCGGCGCTGATAGCCGCTTCGACCTGGTCGGCACTGACGCCCGAACGACAGCCGATTCCGGCAACCATCAGGGTTTGATCCAGGTCCATTGGACGATGGGGTTGCTGGGGCGCCAACTCGAGAAGCGGCCATCTTCGCCGCCAACTGGGCGAGCGTGATGGATTTCCACGCGCGTCATCGTGCCGCCGTGTTGCGCGTGGGCGTTCAGGAGGACCACCTCGGTTTCGAGCGTGACCGCGTTGACGACCAACCGACCGTTGGGGAGCAGAGCGGCTCGTGCTGTTTCGATCAACCCTGGGCTGGTTGCACCCCCGCCGATGAAAATGGCGTTGGGGGGCGGGAGATTGTTGAGCGCTTGCGGGGCTGCTGCCTCGATAACCTGTAGGTCGGGGACGCCGAAGGCGTTGGCGTTTCGTCTGATGCGCGCGGCTCTGTCGCTGCGCCGCTCGATGGCAACCGCGCTAAGAGAGGGATCGGCCAGCATCCACTCGATGGCAATTGAGCCGGACCCCGCGCCGATGTCCCACAGGTGTTCCGCGTGCCTGGGCGCGAGTGCCGACAAAGTCAGCGCTCGAATCTCGCGTTTGGTGATCTGCCCGTCATGCTCAAACAGCTCGTCGGGAAGACCCGCGACCCGCGGCAGAATGCGTGCGGTCGGGCTTGCTGCAACGTCGATGGCGACTGTGTTGAGTGAATCGATCTGGTCTATGCCGAAGGCGCTTGCGCGCGCTGCTCGGACCCGTTCGCGGGGCCCGCCGAGTGCTTCCAATACCGTGACCGTGGATTCGCCGAAGCCGGTTGTGCAAAGCAGGTCAGCTATTGCGGCCGGCGCTCGTGCGCCGGAAGTGAGCGCCAGAATGCGAGCGCCAGGGTGCAGGTGTGGGCGGATGAGATCGAGAGAGCGGCCGCACAGCGAAAGCAATGCGAGCTGCGGAAGCGGCCAGAGTAATCGGGACGCGGCCAGGCTGAATGCGGACACCGCCGGGATTGCAATGGTTTCGTCCGCCGCGACGTGGCGCGCTAACACACTGCCGACGCCGTGTTGAAATGGATCGCCCGAGGCGAGGACGCACACGGGTCGACCGCGATAGCCGAGCACTTCGGACACCGATTGGTCGAAGGGGGTGCCCCACGGCCGGGCCGTCCCGCGAATCAGCGGGGTTGCCAATGACAGATGCCGCGAGCCGCCAAACACAAATTCAGCGGACTCGATCAGGCCGCGGGCAAGCTCACCCAAGCCCTCGATTCCATCCTCTGCAATGCCAACGATAGACAGCCACCGGGCCTGGGGCTCCTGAACCACCGGCTGTGCGGCCTGATCTATGTTAGCGTTGCCGGACATGCGCCCGAACGTCTTGATCCTGGGGGGTACTACGGAGGCTCGCGAGCTCGCCGCGGCACTCTCCGGTCGCGAGTTTGACACGACGGTGTCCCTGGCCGGTCGGACGGCAGCGCCGGCTGCTCAAGGTGTTCCCGTTCGGGTCGGTGGTTTTGGGGGCGCCGCAGGCCTTGCAGAATATCTGCGTGCCCAGCGCGTCGACTTCCTGGTCGACGCGACGCATCCCTACGCTGAAACGATTTCCAACAATGCTGCAGCGGCGGCCGTGCAAACCTCTACCCCCATCCTGGGTTTGCGCAGACCTCCCTGGACGGCGACTGCCGGTGACTTCTGGGTGGACGTTGGGGGTTCGGAAGGCGCAGTTCGTGCGTTGGGCCGCAGTCCCAGGCGCGTCTTCCTCGCTGTCGGACGCCAGGAGTTGGATCCATTCAGCCGCGCGCCGCATCATCACTACTTCATTCGAAGTGTTGATCCCGTGGACCCGCCGCTCGACGTGCCGCATGCACAGTACATCCTCGCCAGGGGGCCTTTCACCGAGTCCGGCGATCGGGAGTTGCTGGAGTCGTTCTCCATCAACGCCATCGTCGCGAAGAACAGCGGTGGAGACGCCACCTACAGCAAGATTGCGGCAGCCAGAACGCTCGGTATCCCCGTGTTCATGTTCAAGCGACCGGCCGCACCGGATTGTCCATCCGTTGCAACAGTTGCCGAGGCTGTTGACTGGCTCGATCACGCCGCCGGCCTCGCAGCTCCGCGGGGAGTGTAAACGAGCGGGGTGCTCCCCGGCCTCTCCACCAAGCGAGTCTCGGCTGACCCAACGATGATGCAGGTCGCCATGTCGGCGCTGCTGCTGTGTGCGTCGGACAGTTGAGTGATGGCAATTCGCTCACCCGGACGCCCGACTGCACGGCCAAAAACAACAGGGGTCGTGCCCGGCAATACGCTTCCGAGCTTTACAAATGCGCGCTCGAGCTGCCAGGGACGGGCACGTGAGATGGGGTTGTAGAGTGCCATCACAAAGCCGGCTTTCGCTGCCAGCTCCAGCCGCTGCTCGACTACGGGCCACGGCTTTAGATTGTCGGAGAGTGATATGGCGCAGAAGTCGTGGCCGAGGGGGGCACCGACTCGCGCGGCTACTGCCAGCATTGCGCTGATGCCGGGGACGATTGCGACATCGACCTGGCGCCATTCTGCCGGTCCGCGCTCCAATGCTTCGCATACTGCGGCAGCCATTCCAAACACACCGGGGTCGCCGCCGGAGACGACAGCCACCGTCTTGCCGTCAATGGCAGCCATGAGTGCCTGCTCAGCGCGTTGGATCTCCTGACTGTTGTCGGACGCGTGACGTCGCTGCGTCGCTCGTTCGGGTAGGCGGTCGATGTATGGACCGTATCCAAACAGATCATCGGCGTTACTGACTATTGCTTCTGCTTCAGGCGTCAGCTGGCTCGAATTGCCCGGCCCGAGTCCAACGACGAACAGTTTCCCGGTCACGACTGCCACCAGCGATTGGTGACCAACACAATGGCGAAGTAGGGCGCCGAATCATCGGTTTTTTCAGCCAGCGGCATCAGGCGCTCGTTGTGCATGGTGCCGCGCTCAACGTAGATGGCGTTGTCGAGCCGGTTGCTCTCAACGAGGGAGCGGCGAACTTTCGGCAGATTGCGGCCGAGCTTCATTACGACCGTGGGCTCGTTTTGCTTCAGGCGCCGCACGAGCTCCTCTTGCCCGAGAGTGCCGGGCAACACTGTCAGCACATCGTCACCCTGGACGATGGGCAATCCCGCTGCCGACCAACACCCTGACATGGCCGTTACGCCTGGAATGACTTCGGTACGAAACCGGTTCATCAGGCGAATGTGGATGTGCATGTACGAGCCGAAGAACAGTGGGTCGCCTTCTGAAAGAACGGCCACTACCTTGCCGGCTTCGAGATGTGCCGCGATCAGGGCCGCGGATTCGTCGAAGAACCGGTCGATGGCGGTGCGATAGGCTGCTTCGCCGGTGGGGTGCTCGGTTGTGACGGGGTACAACAGTGACAGCTCGATTGCTGCGGGCCGCAGGTATTTTTCGGCGGTCGCGCGGGCGTTGCTGGAATTGCCGGCTTTTGCGAAGTGGGCTACGACGTCGGCGCCTTCTAGTGCGCGGACGGCTTTTAGCGTCAGGAGCTCGGGGTCGCCGGGGCCTACGCCTACCCCGATGAGTAGGCCATCGCTGGCGGCGTGCTCGGTGCTGCCGCGGCTTGCGCCGGGCGCGCCGTTGAGTGGGGCTGTTGGCGTGCCGCCGCTCACAGCCCGGGCCTCGCCAGGGCGTTGATTGCCGCGGCTGCCATGGCGCTGCCGCCCAGCCTGCCGCGCACCACCAGATAGGGTATCCCCCGCGAATGAGTCATCAATTCGTCTTTCGACTCCGCTGCCCCCACAAACCCCACAGGTGCACCCACAATCGCGGCCGGCTTCGGCGCGCCTGCGTCAATCAACTCCAGGAGTCTGAACAGCGCCGTTGGCGCGTTGCCGATGGCCACCACCGCGCCCTCGAGCTTCTCCATCCACAATTCCAAGGCCGCAGCGGATCGTGTGGTGCCGAGTTTCTCAGCCAAGCCCGGAACCGCTGGATCCCGCAACGTGCAGATCACTTCGTTCCGGTTCGGAAGCCGCGCCCGCGTGACCCCGTGAGCAACCATCTCGGCGTCGCAAAGAATCACGGCTCCCGCTTGCAGCGCGCCCCTCGCAGCCGCGACGAGTCCGGCGCCAAATACGATCTGCTGACTGGCTTCGACGAGACCACAGGCGTGAATCATTCTCACAATCACGTCAGCTTCCGCTGCTGAGAAGCGGGAAAGATCCGTCTCAGCACGGATAATGGCGAACGAGCGCCGGTAAATTTCCGCCCCATCCCGTATGTAGTCAACCATGGCGGATTTTGCTGCACAGCCGTTCGATGTCCGCAACCAACCCAGCCGCGGAAACCGTCGCACGGGGCGTATCGCTGGCGCGCCCGTTCACGACAACGCGATCGGGACCCACAATCGTCACGGCCGCCGGACCCGGATGTGCGCAACCTTTGCTGCAGCCAGACAGATGCACCACATTCGAAGTGCCCACCAACATTCGAGCCGCATGCGCAACCTCAGGAGCCAACTGTCGTGTTGGTAACTTCGCGGCGGCACATGCTGGTGTGCCGGCGCAGGCAACGACATGGCGCCGCGCATCGTTGGCGTCGACAATAAACCCCTGCTCGGCGGTTGATTCGCAGAGTTTGTCAGCGGACTCGTGTGACAGGCCGATGGCCATCAGCGCGCGGCCCGGAGCAGGGCGGATTCCCGTGGCCCCCTGATCCGCTGCCGATTGTGCAAACCGTTTCAGGGCGGTCGCGGTTGTGTGGCCGAAGGGGAGGGCGAAACCGCGTGCTACATTGCCGTCCTTCAGCGTATGCGTACCGATGGGCTCGCAAGGGGCGCGTGCGATCGCCGGAACATCCCCGAGTCTCAGGCCTGCAACCAGGTCTCGCGCACGAGCGGTAGGGCCCCAGCTCGCGACGAGCTGTAGCAGGTCTTCGACGCTTGCAACCACTCGATTCATGCTGACATAACCGACAAACGACGCCGTACTCGCATCGCCGGCAAGTGACAGTCTGAACAAGGAGTTGGAGGTCGCGACGAGGCGGATGTCTGCCGGCACTGCGTCGAGGTGCAGATTGCCGCTACCGTCTACCAACACGGAGACCTTCGGTCCGAGGCCCTGCAGGTCCGGTCTACCCCTTTGAATCGCTGCCCGCAGTTGCGGCACAAGGGTGGTGGAATCGAAAGGTTCGCCCGCGTCGATGCCGAACAACGGCGAGGTGAGAAGCGGGGGATTGTTATCCGCGCCGACCCCCAAAGAAGTGACCATTTGCGCGAAGCGCGGCGCCGACGTTTGCGTGAGCCCTCGGATCTGCAAGTTGCCGCGCTGAGTCACTTCAATGATGCCATTGCCATGTGCTTCGGCGGCCTCACACAGCGAGCAAAGCTTCTCGATTGCCAGCGGCTCGTTGGAGATGATGCGTGCCAACAAGCCATCGCCCGTTTGCATGGGGGCCGCGACAGTGGGACATGCGCCGCGGATGTTACTGCTGTCTGTTGTTTGATTGCGTGCTGTGGTCACGAGGTTCACGTTGCGTCCGCAGTCCCCATCGGTTCGCCATCGAAGTCGAGCGGTGGCACTCGTGCTATCAACCCCCGCTTTAGCGGATCTGGTCGACCGCGCCACGGCATCGAGCCGTCGCTCGACTCGGCAAACAGGCGCGCGCCGGCGATCAGCGTCGGCCCATCGCGCTCCGCATCTAGATTACCGAAGACATAGGTCCACGCTTTGTCGCGGCGAATTGCCGCGCTCAGACCGCGATTGCAATTCCCCAGGCAACGTACTCCCTGAACTTCCACGTCGCGCCCATCACCCAAGGCGCGCGTTGTGGCATTTGCGAGTGCCAAGCCCTTGCGAGGCGCGTTATCCGGATCCGTGGACGCACGACAAGTGATGCAAACCAACACCGTGGTTCGATCGTCAACCGATTTCGAGGTCACCCGCGTTGCTCCTCTCGCCGAGGCACCCCGCCCGGCACGCGAACAAATCGATGGCAGGTTTCCTGGCTTGCGGGTCCGTGCGCCTTGCCGCCTTCCCGAGCCGTCAGTGGGGACGATACTCAGTGGCTTTGGGCAGGCGCTCGCCGCTTACAGTTGCGGGGGCAGCCGTGGTTCATACCACATTCCCTCTTCGCTCTCTTCCGCGAAAGGCCATCAATCAGACCCGGGAGTACACAGTCGCGACCTTGGCTTGTCAATGGTGGCGCCGCCGGACGCAGGCTAGTATGGCCCATGGTTGAGGATTTCCCGTGAGCTCAGCGCCCACCCGTATTCGGATCCTGCTAGCGGCTGTCACGGCTGAGGACCCCACATGGGCAGCGTGGCTAGCTGCCCGAGACGCGAGCGCCGAAGCGTCGCGCATCGTGCTGCAGCGGGTGTCGCGCAAAGGCAATTCTGAGTCGCAACCTGCAGTGGGTCTCGGGTATGGAGAGACGCTGCGATGGTTTGGGCCGGTCGCTGACGCCGCTGCTCGAGGGATGGTTCTTCAGTACGCCGCGCAAGTGCTCGCTGCTGGGTCGATTGTGCCGCCTGGGGTTGAGCTGCAGGCGTTGGCGTGGGAGGCAGACGCTGCTGCGAGTGCCACTGCTGGGACCGGCGTTGGCGCCCCTGCTGGCGGTATTGTGGCGGCGGGAACTGCGCTTGGCCGTGGTGGCATCATTCTCCTTTCCCACGCCGAAACCGACCTGCTGGCTCTCAATCGGGCGGTGGACGAATTGCCCGCGGGCTTTCCCGCCATTAGCGGTTATTCGCTAAATGGCGTGACGAGCGCGGACGCTCTCTCCGCCCTCATCGGGACTGCGCTTGGATCGACATTAGTAATAATCGTGCGCGTCCACGGAACCGCTGCATCAGTACCCGGGCTCGTCGCACTCGTAGCTGAGGCGCAGAGAGACGGCCGGTACGTTGTGGTTATAAGCGGCATCGGTGCCGATGCCGGCATGTTGCCCCGGACTTCTAACATCTCTGCCGAGCTGGCAGCGGGTCTGACCGGGTACTTCATGGCGGGCGGCGTGGGGAATGTCGTGCAAGCCATCCGTCGTGTTGCACACGAGTTGCTAGGAGTACCATCGAAGTTTGAGCCGCCGGCAGAAATGCCGGCCCATGGCCTGTATCACCCGGACCTGCTCGTGACCTCGGCCGAGGAGTGGCAGAGCCACTGCGTGCCGATCAAACCCGTCGCCCTGGTGTTGTTCTATCGAGCACACGTCTTGAGCGGCAACCTGCAGTTCGTAGACCAACTGGTGCGCGCACTCGAGTTCCGCGGATTTTCATCCGTCGGTGTGTTCACCAGATCATTGCGAGACCGGGACGATTCCGGGACACCCGCGGCGCTGTGCCTACTGGCGCCCCCCGCGGTTATTGTCAACACCGTCAGTTTCCCGATGCTCACGCTGACGTCCTTGGAGCTTCCGCCGCCAGAGGCACATCACACGTCGTTTGAGGCGATGGGCGTGCCAATTATTCAGGCGATCTGCAGCGGTAGCACACGTTCTGCCTGGGCTGATTCAGGGCGTGGCCTGGGCCCCGCCGAAGCGGCGATGAATATTGCGCTCCCTGAGTGTGATGGGCGCGTCATAACGGTGCCGATCTCGTTCAAAGAGAATCACCGCTACATTCCGGACGGCGAGCGGATTGGCCGGGTTGCAGATATCGCGCGACGCCTCGCTTCGCTTCGTGAGACGCCGAATCGGGACAAGCGGGTTGCTGTCGTTCTGAGCAACTCGGGCGGAAAGGCGCAGAAGGTGGGTAGCGCGGTAGGCCTGGACACGCCGGCATCTCTGCTTCGCTGGCTTTCCGATATACGTGATGCGGGCTACGACGTCGGTACCCTTCCCACGTCGCCCGACGATTTGATGTCGATGCTCCTGGCGCGCGGTTGTTATGACGAAAAGTGTCCCCTTGAACTTGGAAGTGCGTGGCGGATGCCGCGCGTTTCGTACACTCACTGGTTTCGCGCTCAGTCGTCTGGGTTCAAGAAAGCGGTTCGTGATGCCTGGGGGGAGCCTACTCTGTCTGGTGCGACGCTTGCGCCTCCATTTTGGCGGGCTGGCAAGAAGTCTGAGCGCGCGCCGTTGCTTGCATTGTATGAGCCGCATACTGACGATGCGGACTACCTTTTCAGCGGTGTGGCATTCGGTAACGTCCTGGTAGCGATTCAACCGCCGCGGGGATTCGGCTTCGACCAGGAGACGATGTACCACTCTCCGGACCTGCCGCCGTGTCATCACTACGCTGCGTTCTACCGTTGGTTGGATGAGGGCTGGCGCGCTGATGCAGTGATCCATTTCGGTACGCACGGGACGCTCGAATGGCTCCCCGGGAAAAGTCTTGCGACATCAGCTGACTGTGCGCCCGACGTGTTGCTCGGCGACTTACCGCTTTTCTACCCCTTCGTCGTTAACAATCCAGGCGAGGGCGCTCAGGCGAAACGGCGCACTCACGCCGTCATCATTGACCACCTCGTCCCGCCTCTGACACAGGCGGAGACGTATGGCCCAATGGCCGCGTTGGCACGCCTGGTTGAGGAGTATTACCGCGCGGAAAGCATGGACCCATCGAAGCTCGGCGTGCTTCGTGGGCAGATTTGGGACTTGGTGCAGACGGAGCGCCTCGAGGACGACCTGAAGCAGATTCGGCGCGAGCGCCACGCGGATCACGTGCATTCGTGGGATGACCGGATCACGGAGCAGGGCGTGCCGCGCGCGCTGGAGAGTTTGTCGGGGCGCGGCTTCGCGCACTTGCTGGAGGATCTTGACGCCTACCTGTGTGACCTGGGTCGTGCCCAGATTCGGGGTGGGCTGCATGTGTTCGGTGTGGCACCTGTGGGTGACGTGCTCATCGATTTGATGTTTGCCGTGCTTTATAGCCCTAACGGTGGTGTTCCTTCGTTGGTGGAGGCTGTGACGCATGCTTGTGGCATTTCGCCTGCGGCGCTGCGCGATCGGCAGGGGGTGTGGCCTGATGCGTTGGCACCGGCGGTGGTGGGGGCCATGCCGGCAGAGGTGTTGGAAGGGGCTGGGCGTGGGCACGCTGGCGGCGGCGCTGGTGCTGTTGGCGGCGGCGGTTTTGCGGGGCGCGCTGTTGTTGTGACCGTTGGGCAGGTTCGCACTGCCGTCGAACGTGTCGCGCGTGACCTGTTGGTCGCGTTGGCGGCACGGGGCTTCGCCCGCGACGCTGTTGACGCGGTGTTGGCGTCGCGCTTCGCAGCCGGGTTGACCGCTGCGGGTGCCGTGTCGCCTGACGCACTCGATGCCTTGCGCGCGACTTTGCACTTCGCATGCGACGTGCTGGCACCTAACCTGGCGCGCACCAGCGACGAGACACGTAATCTCCTCGCCGCCCTCGACGGCCGTTATGTGCCCGCAGGTCCTTCGGGAGCCCCGAGTCGTGGAATGGCGCACGTGCTCCCCACGGGCCGAAATTTCTATACCGTGGATCCGCGCGGCTTGCCGACGCCTGCGGCATGGACGACGGGCGTCGCGCTGGCCGACGCGGCGCTTCGGCGCTTCTTCGGCGACGAGGGGCGCTGGCCGGAAAGCATCGCGTTGAGCGTGTGGGGTACGCCGACCATGCGGACCGGTGGGGATGAGATTGCGCAAGCGTTGGCCCTGATCGGCGTCAAACCGATGTGGGAACCCGTGACACGCCGCACCTGTGGAATAGAGGTGATCCCGCTGTCCGAGCTCGGTCGCCCGCGTATCGACATCACGCTTCGCGTGAGTGGTTTTTTCCGTGATGCCTTCCCGGCGCTGATGCAGTTGTTCGATGAGGCAGTGCAACGCGTCGTAATGCTCGACGAACCCCTCGAGCAGAACTTTCCACGTAAGCGCTGGTTAGCTGAAACCGCCGCGTTGGTGGCGGAAGGTCACGCGTCAGACGTCGCGGCTCGCCGTGCTTCCTATCGAGTCTTCAGTTCAAAGCCGGGCGCGTATGGAACCGGTGTGATGGACCTCATCGAGAACCGGTCGTGGCGAGATACCCGCGATCTGGCGGAGGTGGTGTTGGCATGGGGCGGATGGGCATACGGTTCAAATGGCGTCAAACATCCGAGTGTTGTTGCGGATGGCGCAGGCGTTGAGGCAGCAGATGCTTTTCGCCGTAGGGTGGCGACCGTCGAACTGGCTCTTCACAACCGCGACAATCGCGAGCAAGACCTGTTCGACTCGAGCGATCAGTTTGAATATCACGGTGGCTTGGTGGCCGCAGCGGCATCCCTTTCAGGGACACAACCCTACGCGTATGTGGGCGACTCTTCCGACCCCGCGCGTCCCGATGTCCGAACGTTGAAAGGGGAGGCGCTTCGCGTCTTTCGCTCGCGAGTCGTCAACCCCAAATGGCTCGCCGGGATCCAACGCCACGGTTACCGTGGCGGAGTTGAGATGGCGACGACCGTGGATTCGCTATTCGGCTTTGCAGCGACCGCCGGAATCGTCACCGACTGGATGTTCGAGGCGGCAGCGGAGAAATTTGCGATGGGCGCCGGGCGTGAGTTCCTTGAACGCGCTAACCCGTGGGCGCTCAACGCCATTGCCGAGCGATTGCTGGAGGCGGAGCAACGTCAGCTCTGGAATGCTAAGCCTGAGACAGTCGAATCGCTGCGTTCAGCTCTCATCGCCAGTGAAGCGGTGATCGAAGGACATGCCTAGCTCTTGTCGAGATATCCGAAATCCAACGTCTCAATCTTCACCACCCGGCCTTCCTCAAAGCGGATTTGTCGCATGAGCCGGTCGGGCCCGAGGTTGTACAGCCACACTTCGACAGGTATCTCAATTTGAGAACCGCCCGACTGTAACCATTGACCGTTCACGAAGCTGCCGGAGACGGATCGAATAATGGACGTCCGATCGACTTGCGTGGGATTGCCGCAGAGGGAGGCGACCTTGGAAAGGGTGTCGCCCCGAGTGATGAGCTTCTCCCCGCACTGCATCGCCTGCGCGCCGGCGTCCCAGGAAATCGTGAGCAAAGCAGCAGCCAGAAGGAATCTTTTCATTGCAAACTTAAGCTATCGCTTCCACAAAAAAGATGCAAATGCATGGGGGTGACGCGTAGCCGAGCAGTTCCTGCGGGTTCCCGCTACCCTGATGTTTGTACAGGCTCGCCAAGAAGAGAAATCTGATGAAAACGCTGTCATTTATTTTTGGCCTGCTTTTTGCGTTGGCCGCGTGTGCGCAAACCACCACGGTCACGATCCCCGCGCAGACGGTCATGGCACCGGTCGCAATTCCTGCACAAGCGACAGTCCCAGCCCAGACGATCGCGGTGCCGGTCACGATTCCTGCACAAACGATCACGATTCCCACGCCGACGTCATCGATCGCATTGGGTAGCACGGCTCCGGCCGCCGCTGCGTCCGCTACCAGGGCTCCCGCTGTCGGCGCACACGCCACCACCGAGGCAGCCGGCAGCACAGCGCCCGCGGCGGCGATCGCCGACGCAGAGTCTGCAGCAACCCCCGGGACGTTCTGGGTTTATCACGGCGGAAAGTTCAGGTGGGGCGGTGACTATTCCTGGGGCTCAGGCAAAGTCGATTACAGAGGGAAGGACCCGCAGAGCGGCGAGAGGGTGATTGCCATCATCGGTGACGAAGGTCTGCAGCCCTACGCCACGGGCAACGACTTCAACACCGCTGGCTACAACTACGTCGTGGTGTCGTTGAAACCCACGGTCGAGGGTCAGAACTGGACTACCGGCGCTGAGATGGAGGGCGACAAGCCGATCCCCGGCGGTCCCGGTGACATGCAGTCGGTCATGCCTTACGGCCCCAATCCGGCCGAGGTGGGCGAGTGGAACACCTACAAAATCCCGTTAAGCGTCTATGGCATCAAGCCGGGGCTGCACATTCTGAAGATCGGATTCCTGCAGAAACAGAAGCCGGCGCCGGACGGTCAGGTCAACTGGTATGCGAAGGACATTGGTTTTTCGCCTTAGACGGGCGACTCCCGGTGAGGGTTCACTGCGAGGACGCCGCGAATTTGGGGTAGACGTCGCGTAGCTGGCTGATGATTTTCAGCGACCCGCGGGTGTTGAAGTGTTCCCGGTCGAATATCTGCGGGTACTGCGCCGTCGAGGCTTGCTCGAGCTTGATGAGCGAGACGTACTCGACCCCATGCGCTTTGGCCAGTTCAGCCATCTGCTCGTCGAGGACGATATCGTCGCTGATGACGTGGCGGTGGGGCAGCATCGGATCTGATGCGCGCATGGCCGCAATGACGAGCCGCGGTACGGGCGAGTCATAGACCAACGTCGGCCCGACTAGCGTCACGCGGATGCCCTGCTGCTTCATCCAGTCGAGCGTCGTGGCCACGTTCTCCAGCGAAGCTGCAGTCCACTTGGCGATCAGCACGACGTTGTCGACATGACCGGTCGTCAACTGCTCGTGTATCACGCTGTCAATGAGTTGTGAGCACTTGGCAGACTCTTTGATCTTGTGCGCAATTGTCGGCAGGCAGCCCGAGGCCGAAGCCTGTATGAAGTTGACTTCCGGAAATGTGTCGCGAAAGCCACCCCACAACTGCGCGGCATGGCTGTCGCCGAGCAACAGGTAGTTGGGTTTGTGCTCGGACAGGTTCATGCACTCGGGTGCCAGCGACCAGTCGGTCTGCTCGTTGTACAAAAAGCAGCGGTCCGCCCGCCATCCCGCGTTGGAGACTCGATTGAGCTCTGCAACCATCTGCAGTTCGCGCGCGGAGTAACGCAAGGGCATGCCATCCGTTGCCCAACCGATGCCGCCGAACACCAGGACGATTGTCGCAGCGGTCGCTGCAATCTTGACCAGGCGCTGCGCAGACGGGCGGAAGCGTCCGCTGCGGAATGGTTGTTCGATGAACTTCCACGATGCTGCCGCGAGAACAAACGATATCAGCAGCACCAGGATCTTGGTCACGCCACCGCGCATCTGCGGCAGGAAGCTGTAGTGCTGTTGAAATACGACAATCGGCCAATGCCACAGATAAAGCGAATAAGAGATGGCACCCACGAATCGAACCGGCCGGATTGACAGCAGGCGCGCAACCCACGAGTCGCCGTCGCGGCCGGCAACAATAACCAGCATCGCGCCGCAGACCGGCGGGAGAGCCAATGCACCAGGGAAGGGCATTGCTGCGGTGATCAGCAGGACCGAGCCCACGATGAGCGCCAGGCCCACAGACGCAAGCAGGTTTCGGGCCGCTGCACCCAACTCGCGTGCCGCGAGCCCCATCGCCAGCAGGCCTCCGGCGCCGAGCTCCCAAAACCGGGACAACGGCAGGTAGAAGGTTGCAGTCGGCCATTGAAACGCACCGTAGATGCTGGCGGCCAGTGAAGTCGCCGTGATCAGCAGGGTCATCCTGATCAGCAGCGGCTTGCTGAAGTGCCGGCTGCCCATGGCAAGAAACAGCGGCCAGAAGATATAAAACTGTTCCTCAACCGCCAGTGACCACGTATGCAACAGGGGTTTCGCGCTCGTCAGGCCGTCGAAATACCCCGAGGTGTTGTAGAAATAGAAATTCGAAACCGACAGGGTGGCGGCAATGAGACTCTTCGACAGATCGGTCAATTCGTCCGGCATGCAATAACGCATACCCAATGCAAATGTCACGACCAGCATCGCGACCAGCGCCGGCAGGATTCGGCGGATGCGCCGCTCATAGAAGCCGGCAAGCGAGAATCGCCCGGTGTCGATGTCATCCAGCAACAGTTGGGTGATCAGAAACCCCGAGATCACAAAGAAGATATCGACGCCGACAAAGCCGCCAGGCAGGGCCCACGGAGCCACGTGATAGGCGACGACGGGAAGCACTGCGACTGCCCGCAGTCCTTCGATATCCGCGCGATATTGTCTAGACCCTGCCTGCATTCTTCTTCTTCCGACGAAGGACCTGGCTGTCTTCGTGCAGCCGGGTATTGATAGCGTAACGGGTCAAGGAAATCGCTGCCGTAGGTCAAAAAAACGCCACCCGTTGACGTGGTTCTTTATAAGTCATTGATCGGTATGGCGAAAGGTGCGCGTGACCACCTCCATAGGGTAGATTCAGCCGCCTATGAGAGCCGAATACCCCTTTTCAGCCGTCGTCGGCCAGGACGACCTGAAACTTGCACTGTTGCTGACCGCCGTCGACCCCACGATCGGGGGCGTCCTGATCAAGGGCGAGCGTGGAACGGCAAAGACCACAATTGCGCGTGGGCTGGCGACGCTACTGCCGGCGGGTGCGGCCGGCGGGACGGCACCGTTTGTAGAGCTCCCGTTGGGTGCAACGGAAGACCGGGTTGTTGGCTCTCTAGATGTTAATAAGGCGTTGCGCGACGGACATACCCAGTTGCGTTCCGGCGTGCTGGCTCGCGCCAACGGCGGCGTGCTGTATGTTGACGAGGTCAACCTGTTGCCCGACCACCTCGTCGACCTGCTGCTCGATGCGGCGGCGACCGGTTGGGTTACTGTAGAACGCGACGGGGTATCTGCTGGCGAGGCGGCACGCTTCGTGTTGATTGGGACGATGAATCCGGAAGAGGGTGAGCTGCGGCCCCAGTTTCTCGATCGTTTCGGATTGTCAGTCCACGTACATGGACTCGACACCCAGGAACAGCGCATGGCTGCTGTCAATAAGCGGCTGGAGTTTGACGCGGACGCTGCGACAGTTATCGCGGCCGCTCGACCCGCCGAGGACTCATTGCGAACAGCAATTGTCGAGGCACGGGCGCGACTGCTGTTGTTGCCGGTGACGGGTGCTCATCTTTCCATGGTGACGGCAATCTGCGCTGAGCAACTGTTGGATGGAATCCGGGGCGACCTGGCGATCATCAAAACGGCGCGCGCGCTGGCAGCGTGGGAAAGGGCAACTGAAATAGGCGCCGATCACATTCGGCGGGCTTCGGCTTTTGCGCTTCCACATCGGATACGACGCCGTCCAGCCGGTGCTGCGCGAAAAGCCCCGCCAGCAGGCAACTACGGTCCCGGCTTCGCGCAGGAATCCGGGAATGCCCAGGTTGAGTCGAGTGCCAGTGCGGATGCCGGGCGCGGCCGATCCGACGGTGCAGCAGCGGCCACCGCCACCTCGGGCGGCAGACTCGACGGCATCGCGGCCACCAGCGCTGTGGCAGAGCCGGCGGCAATCAACCTCGTCACTGACCTGATCGACCGCGAAAGCTCGGGCCGCCGGGGTAGCGGATCAATCATGTCACGCCGTGCGACGCGGGCCACGCCTTACGATCAAAGCGGTACGCTCGCAATCAACGAGACTCTGACCACAGCCGCTGTTCGTGGTCGGCGCGTAGGAGAGCGGGGGATTGCGCTGGCGGCTTCGGATCTGATGCAGCATGCCCGCAGCGGGCCGGGCCGCAGCTCAGTTTTGTTTCTTGTGGATGCGAGCGCTTCGATGGCGATTCAACGGCGCCTGGAGCTCGCTAAAGGGGCCGCGCTCGGTCTGCTGCGATCAAACTACCAACATCGCGATGAGGTTGCGTTGATGGTTTTTCGTGGCGCGGGTGCTGATCTGGTGATGCCATTTACGAGCGGCATCGAGGGGGTGGAGCAAGCGCTCCGCGATGTCCCAACAGGTGGCCGTACACCCCTGGCTCGGGCATTGATCGATGCAGCCGAGATACTCAGAGCACGAGAGCCATCATTGCTCATCGTGTTCACCGATGGGCGCGCGAATGTCAGTGTCGCCGATGAAGACCCGTGGCAAGAGTCTCTTGCTGCCGCAGCGCGATTAAAAGACGCCTGCGCGGGCGCAGTGGTCATCGATTGTGAGTTGGGCCCGATAGTCCTGGGCCGTCCACGTCAGCTTGCCGCCGCGCTGGGCGCGGAATGCATTTCGCTGAGCTCGCTCGAAGCGGGAGAGCTGACGGTCCAAATTCGACGCAGGCTCGACAGTCTGTAGTCGCGCTTGAAATGCACTGCTTGCTAACCCCTCGGTGGGCCGATAGCATCGCCCGCCCGGCCGGGCATCGGCGCGAGCCAGCCTCGCGAACGTGCGCCAGGCGAGCTTCCCGTAGGTTTTCTCATGGCTGATTCCAATCGCATTCCCGTCACGGTTCTCACGGGCTTTCTCGGCTCGGGCAAAACCACCCTTCTGAACCGCATTCTCACCGAGAATCACGGGCAGCGGATTGCGGTCATCGAAAATGAATTCGGTGAGATCGGCGTCGATCAGGAGCTGGTGATCAACGCCGAGGAAGAGATATTTGAGATGAACAACGGGTGCATCTGTTGCACGGTGCGTGGCGATCTCATCCGGATTCTCGGCAACCTCATGACGCGCCGGGATAGATTTGATCGCATCGTGCTGGAAACTACGGGGCTCGCCAATCCCGGGCCCGTCGCGCAGACGTTTTTTGTTGACGACTCCATGCGCGACAAGTTCGCACTCGATGGAATCGTGACGATGGTGGACGCCCGTCACTTCGATCAACAGATTCTCAACAGTGATGAAACCACGACGCAGGTTGCGTTTGCCGACGTCATCGTTCTCAACAAGGCGGATCTCGTCAGCGCGCAGGAGCTGGACGCGCTTGAACAGCGGGTTCGCGGAATGAATGCGCTGGCGCGGATCGTGCGCGCGGACCCCGCGGAGCGCGCGTCGGTGCCCATGGAGACTGTGTTGGGGATTGGTGGGTTCGACCTTGCGCGGGCTCTCGAATATGAGCCTACATTTCTCGAGCCCGAATATCCGTTTGAATGGGCTGGTGCGTTTGAGCTGGCTGCCGGTGACTACTCGCTGACGTTGCAGGAAGGTCCTGACCCGTCGATCGAGGTCATGGTGTGTGAAGTGCTGGCCGCCGATGAGCTGGATCCGGTGAAGGCGGCCGAGCGGGTGTTCACACTGTTCTCGGCTACCGCCGAGTCGCAGTCTCCCGGGGCAGTTATTCTGCCGAGCCAGCGGGTACATCGTTTCGAGTTGCCGGAAAGCGGTGGCAGTACGTTTGGCGTGCGTTTTGCCCAGGCTGGCCGCTACTGGTTGTTTACAGAGCACCTGCCAAGCGAGTTCTCGCTGCAACTCCTCAATCCAGGGGGCCAGGAAGCAACGCCGGTTGCAGAGCGCAACTTCGATCCGGGTCACTCGCACGATGAGCGTGTTGGCTCATTCAGTCTCGAGACCCACCGTCCCTTGAACGCGGACCGCTTTCAGGCCTGGCTGCAGGATGTTCTAAAGACGCACGGCACCCAGCTCTATCGCATGAAAGGTTTCCTGAATTTTGCGGGCTCGAACGAGCGCATCGTCATTCAGGGTGTCCACATGGTGGTCGATACCAGCGTGCTGGGGCCCTGGGGCGATCGTCCCCGGCGCACTCAGTTGGTTTTCATCGGGCGCGAGCTCGATCGCGACGCAATCAACGCCGGGTTCGAAGTCTGTCTGGAGTAGCTGGCAGGTAACAGACCGGTGACACAATCAGCTGTCACCGGGATATGCCGGAAAAGTGTTGGAGGGGCGTTCCGGGCGGGTGTTAGCGTTCGCCGCATGAAAACACCAGCCCAGAACGAGCTCACCCGCGTCTTCCCCCTGACTTTGCTCCTCTCGGCGGCCGCCACGGCGCAACCTGCGCCAACGAGCAGCGTCACGACACTCGCGACGCCCGATCAACGAGCGGTTGAAACCCAGGCAATCAAAGTCTTCGCGAGCCCGGCGGTGCAGCAACAGATCACTGCTTCGAAGCGGTTGTTTCTCGCCAGCCCCGTTGCTTCGTCTGATGAATCCAAGGCCAGTGTCGACCGCGCCGTGAAGGAGTTTGCGTTTGCCGCGGTATTGGACGCCGTCAACGGCGATCCGGCCCGGCCGAAAGTGGTCTGGGCATTTGCCGCCCCGCGTAAATGGCTGGGCCACTCGGTTCCCGGCTCGCGGTGGGGAATCGACAACCCTGACAATGTCTATCGATTCGTGCCCATTGACGGCGCGTCCAGGTACGAACTGACCATTCATCCCAGCTCGCCAGGACCGGTGCAATTCAGCTTCATCGTTTACGACAGCTTCGTGGGCGAGGGCGGCCGGCAGGACAATTTGGACACCCCGGTCGCATCGTTGCGTGACCAGGACGTCAAAGCAAACGCTGACGGGTCGTTCACCATCAGCATCGACAGTGGACCTGCAAATGGCCGTGCGAATCACCTGCAGACCTCCTCGCAAGCGAAGGTGTTGCTGATCAGGAATACATTCAGTGACTGGGGTGTACAGAATCCCCAGGCTGCATCGATTCGGCGGATCGACGGTCCGTCGAGCCCTGCGCCGAACGAGCAACAGATTACCGCCCGGGCTGTTGAGCTCATCGAGGCGGGCACCCAGACTCTACTGGGTTGGGAAACAAAGGGATTTGCTTCGAAGGCGGCTCCCAACACGATTGCAACGCCATTCGCGCGCGGCGGGGGTTGGGGCTTTGCCGCCAACGGCAATTTCCGTGTCGGTTCCGATGAAGCACTCGTTGTCACGTTGGATTCGGCGGGTGCGCGGTACGTCGGATTTGACCTGACTGATCCGTGGCTCGTGTCACGGGACCACATTGGTGGCACCGGAAGTTTGAACAACCACCAGGTCCAGGCGAATGCCGACGGAACGTTTACTTACCTGGTTGCGCCTGAGGACCCGGGCTTCGCGAACTGGGTCGATACCGGCGGCCTGCATGAAGGCAAGCTGTTGATCCGCTGGCAGGTGTTGCCTGCTTCCGCCAAGGCGGATGGCGCCGTGCGCGAGGTCAAGCTCGTCAAGGTGGCCGATTTGAAGGCGTCGCTGCCGGTGGGATTCAAGGTGGTCAGCCCGGTTCAGCGCCAGGCGCTGCGCGCAGCACGTGCAAAGGACTATGCGCATCGCTACGCCGCGGTGACTGTCAGTCACGAGAGGTTGGCCGAGGCGAAGTAGCGCCGGCGATTCGTGCCGGCCGGGCACGCGCGTTGTTAACTGTGCCGATCGGCTTTGCGGAACAGCACGGAGTCGGCTGTCGCATTGCCACCCGAAGATACCGCGGCCGCCTGTAGTAGGGCGGCCGCCAAAGTGTCGTCACAGTAAGTAATCCACGTTCGATGTCAGCCGCCTGTGCCAAAGCCGGGCGGACGGGGATCGTGCGTCTAAGAAAATCAGGTGAGGGTCATGTTTGTTCGTTTATCCGTGATGTTAACCGTGGCGGTCCTGTTCGCGTCGATGGCACTTGCCCCGACGGCCTCAGCCGGCGCGCCCGTGGCCACCGCGGGGTCGGCCGATGTGTCGGCACCCGCGAGTGACTCCAGCGCCGATGCCACACCTGACGACGGCTCGGGTCAGATTGAATCGGTCACTGTAAGTGCGCGGCGCGTAGACGAGAACGTACAAGCGGTACCGATACCCATTGCGGTTGTGTCGGGAAGCGCGCTCGAGAACTCCGGGCAATTCCGACTGGAAGAGCTCAACCAGCGACTGCCGAGCACTAACGTGCAATTCGGCAATCCCCGCCAGACGAGCATCGCAGTGCGCGGCTTGGGTAACAATCCGGCGAATGATGCCCTGGAGTCCAGCGTAGGCGTGTTTTTGGACAATGTTTATCTGGGACGTCCGGGTATGGCGAACGTGGATCTCATCGACCTGGAGCAGGTATCGCTGCTCCGGGGTCCTCAGGGCACACTCTTTGGCAAGAACACGACGGCGGGCGTACTCAACCTCCAAACCCGACAACCGACGTTTCAGCCGGAGTACAAATTCGAATCGTCCGCAGGTAACTACGGCTTTTATCAGGTGCGCGGAGCCGTCTCCGGGCCGCTATACGACGACGTGCTGGCAGGACGAATATCAGTGGCGCGCTCGCGCCAGGATGGCTTCGTGGAGGACATCACCGACGGTCGTGATCTCAACGGCTTCAACCGCGATGGTGTCCGCGGGCAACTGCTCTTCAAGCCAAGCGATACTTTCAGTCTTCGGCTGATTGGTGATTACAACCGCGAGAATTCAGACTGCTGCGCGAGTGCTCTGTATAGCGCGGGCCCAAATGGGGGATCGGTCTATCTGAACTTTATCCGCAACATCGGCGGCGTCGTAGTCCTGGACCCCGACTACCGAAAGGTAACCCTCGATTCTGCGCAACACATGAGTGTCAACCAGGGTGGTGGCTCGGCCGAAGCCAATTGGCAAGTGGGTGAGTACAAGCTGACGTCCATATCGGCATATCGCAACTGGCGGTTCATACCCACGAATGATGCCGACGGAACCAGCATCGACGCGATCACAAATGCGGGGCAGGGCGTCAAAGACGAGCAATGGACGCAGGAATTGCGGTTTGCGACACCTACGGGACGGGCAGTACAGACTGTGGTCGGCCTGTACTACTTCTATCAACACCAGGACAACCTGACCTATACCTACTACGGACCCGCCGCCGGTGCCTATACAGGCAGAGCGTTCTTTAACAATGCGTCTTCGACGGTTGCGCAGTTTCTCGGGACAAACAGCGCGGCGTTTTTTGCGCAGTCGACGTGGAACGTGACGGATCAGTGGAGTCTGACCGGCGGGCTGCGTGAAACCTATGAAGATAAGTTTACGCGCGTGCATCGCAATGCCGCGACGGGCACACCCACTTTCCAGGCGGCATTCGGTCCGTACGAGTCGGGGAAGCTGACTCGTCACGATGCAAATACGTCGGCATTGGCAAGCGTCAGCTACAAGATCACCGACGGTGTACTCGGATACGCCTCCGTTTCCAAGGGAGCCAAGGCTGGTGGCATCAATCCGATCGTGCCGAGTGCCGGGTTGACCACCGCCTCCCTATACGTAGCTCCGGAAAAGGCCACCGATTACGAAGTCGGGTTCAAGTCGACGCTGTTCGAGCGCCGGCTGCAAGTCAACGCCAACTTGTTTTTGACGAATGTGACCGACTACCAGGCTACTCAGCTGGAGGAGAGCTCGCCCGGAGTGTTTGTGCAGACGCTGACAAACATCGGCAAGGTTCGCACGAAAGGGCTGGAGCTCGAAGTACAGGCTGTTCCTGTGTCCGGGCTGCACCTGTCCCTGGATTCGTCCTACAACGATGCAACTTATGTGTCGTACCCCAACGCACCGTGCTCCGCCGAGGCGCTGGCGGCCGGTAGGACGGTATGCGATCTGACTGGCTCCCGAGTTGTCGGAGCGCCGAAGTGGATCGTCAGTCCGGGCGTGGAGCTCGATCACCCGGTGTGGAATGGTATCGAGGGGTTCGCGGGTGCCGACTATGCGTGGCGTTCGAGCTTCTTTGGGTCGGCTGACAACTCCGAGCTGGCCAGGGTGAAGTCCTACGGAATCCTCAATTTGCGCGCCGGATTCAACGGCGAGCTCCGGGGCAACAAGTGGTCAGTGTGGGCTTGGGCCAACAATGCCACCGACAAGATCTACACCATGGGAGGGTTGAGTGCAGCGACGGCGACTCTGCAATACGCCGAGTTCCCAGGCCAGCCACGTACCGTCGGCGCCACCATCCGCCTGGAATTATGAGGGTCACGCCAACATGCGCATTCTGAGAGAACCGCTGCTGCATTTTCTGGTGCTCGGCAGCCTGGTGCATGTCGCCGCCACCCAATTCGATACTGAAGCGATGCGGTATCGGATCGACGCGGGTCCGGAACAAAGGGCGCGTCTCGCGGCGACCTATCGTGAGCAGTACGGAATGTCGCCGACGCCGTCGCAACTCGAGCATGTAGTCGATGAGTACGTTCGCAGTGAGATTCTGTATCGGGAGGGGCTCGCCATGGAGCTCGAGCAAAACGACGAGATCGTACGCCGGCGGGTTGTGCAGAAGATCGAATTCGTCAATGAGGATCTGGAGAGCGAAGTTGAGCCTGACGGGGCGCTGATCGCTGCCTACTTTGCGCAGCACCGCGATCGGTACGACACTGAATCTACCGTTTCGTTCGAGCAGATCTTCTTTTCCGTCGACCGCGGTGGCGACGCAATTGCGAAGAGCAGGGCGTTACGCGCGCTGCACTCGGGAGGGAAGGACGCAGGCGGTGACCCATTCGCCGAGGGACACGGCTTCAGGGCGTTGAGTCGCACCGGTGCCAACAGCTTGTTTGGCGATTCTGAGTTGAGCGCCGCGCTGTTCGCGAGCCCGGCGGGTAAATGGGCCGGCCCGTTCGAGTCCGCCTACGGTTGGCACATCGTGCGGATAACCGATCTGCGACCGGCGCACCCCGTCGAGTTGGATTTGGTTCGAGCGCGTGTGCGATCTGATTATCTCGCGGACCGCCGCGAACACGCCAACGGGCTGGCCTTCCAGAAAATCGCCAGCAAGTACCGCATTGTCGGAGCCCAGTCGCGTGCCGTCGGCGAGCCGCGCGCATGAAGACTGTCGCAGCGCTGTTGGTGGTCCTCAGCTGGATCGCAGGCAGTACGGCAGGCGCACACGAGATTCGGCCGGCTTTTCTGCAGATCACGCAGCGGGATGCGCATCACTACGACATCTTGTGGAAGCAGCCCGTTAACGGAGAGGTTGCGGTACACCTCGAGCCGCGATTGTCCGGAGGCGCGCTCGACGGTGAGCCGAGCGTCGCGACCGTGACACCGGCTTTCGCTCTGAAGGTCTGGAAGAACCTCTCCGACGCGCGGCAACCGTTGGATGGGCAGACACTGAGAATCGATGGACTCGAGCGCACGATCACCGATGTCCTGGTGAACGTAACGCTGTCCGATGGTCGATCAGTTCAGGAGCTTCTGAAGCCGCAGCGCGCGTTCGTGCGCCTCGACTTGAGCGCGCACGCTGCACCGCCCGCAGCAGCGTATTTATCGCTCGGAGTCGAACACATCCTCACTGGCGTCGACCACCTGTTGTTTGTGTTCGGGCTGCTGTTGCTCGTTGGTAGATCCTGGACGCTATTGAAGACAATTACTGCGTTCACGATCGCTCACAGCGTGACGCTTGTCGCTACTGCATTTGGTTGGCTGCATATTCGATCATCCGTGGTCGAGGCGCTCGTCGCTTTGAGCATCGTGGTGTTGGCAGTGGAGTTGGTGCGTCGGCAGCAGGGCCAGACGGGATTAACCAGTCAGTATCCGTGGGTAATTGCCTTTCTGTTTGGATTGCTGCACGGGTGTGCATTCGCCGGCGCGCTGGCCGAGATGGGTCTTCCCCAGGAGCACATCCCACTCGCGCTGTTCCTGTTCAACGTCGGCGTTGAGATAGGGCAGTTATTGTTTATTGCAGCCGCGTCGGCGTTCTTGTGGTTGGCCGGTCGATGGGTCAATTCGGGTCCGGCGTGGGGGCGCTTCGCCGTGCCCTACGCAATCGGCGGCTTCTCCTCCTATTGGTTTATTGAGCGATTTCTAATGGCCATTGGACTATCTGCATGAAAAACACACTCCAGGTTACGGTCGCAGCCCTGCTGCTCGGGGCGTCACAGGCGGGATGGGCGGATGCCGATCGAAAGGCCTATTTCGGCGACCTGCATTTGCACACGAGTTACTCATTCGACGCCTATGTCATGTTTGCGAGTCGCGTGACGCCGGAGCAGGCGTACCGGTTCGCCAAGGGCGAGCCGATTCAGTTTCAGGACAAAACGGTCAAACGGGCTGAACCGCTCGATTTTCTCGCCGTGACCGATCACTCCGAAAACATCGGCGTGTTTCGCGATCTCGACAATCCCAACAGCGACTTTTCCAAGAGCGAGTTGGGCCAGAAGATCCGCAAGGAAGGTGCCAAGGCATTCTGGGATGTTGTCAAGGTGCAGTTGAACGGCGGTGAGTTGCCCGGATTCGATGCGCACGAGGTCGCGGTGTCCGCGTGGCAGCACGAGATTGATGCCGCCAACAGTCAATACGAGCCCGGCAAATTCACGACTTTCATCGGGTACGAATGGAGCGCCATGCCCGAGGGAAAATACAACCTGCATCGCAATGTTTTCTTCAGCGGCGACAAGGCGCCATTTCCTTTCAGCTCAGTGCAGTCGAAGCGGCCCGAGGATCTGTGGACCTGGCTGGAAGCGCAGCGTCAGCAAGGCTATGACGTGCTGGCCATCTCACACAACGCCAATGCCAGCGGCGGCTTGATGTTTGGCGAGAAGGACAGTGATGGCAAACCCATCGATGAGGCCTATGCGTTGCGACGGGTGCTCAATGAGCCATTGAATGAGATTTCGCAGAACAAGGGTGCTTCGGAGACGCACCCGGCTCTGTCGCCCAATGACGAGTTCGCCGGCTTCGAGATCTTCGACAAGCTGCTCATCGGCAATGCGCACAGCGAGGTGCACGGCAGTTATGCCCGTGAGGCGTTGGGGAAAGGCCTGGAAATCGGTGCGCGCACCGGGGCTAACCCATACAGGTTTGGATTTGTGGGTGGAACCGACTTCCATGATGGTTTGAGTACTTCCGCGGAGAACGCCTACGGTGGCTCCGCCAATGGAATCGATCCGGCCGGGAATCCGCCGAGCCTGGAGGAGCTCAAGAAGGCGTTTTCGGGGGAGGCCATTGCGGGCTCGAAATTCGAAACGGTGCGCACGGGATCGGGCAACCTGACGGGAGTCTGGGCGGAGGAGAATACGCGCGAGTCGATATTTGCCGCACTGCACCGCAAGGAGACTTTCGCGACGTCCGGCCCGAAGATCAAGGTTCGATTCTTCGGCGGGTGGGACTATGACCGCGGGGTTCTGCAGACGGCGTCCTGGCAGCGAAGCGCATACGCGCATGGTGCGGCGATGGGCGGCGAATTACCGCAGAAGCCGCATGCCGCCAAGGCGCCGCGCTTCATTGTATGGAGCTCCAAGGATCCCAACGGGGCTAATCTCGACCGGGCGCAGATCGTGAAAGTCTGGTTGGGCAAAGACGGGGCCTATGCTGAAAAGGTGTTCGACGTAGCGCTCTCCAACGGTCGCAAGGTAGATCCGACCACCGGCAAAGTGCCGGCCGTGGGTAACACCGTCGATGCAAAGACCGCCGGTTACGTCAACAATATCGGGGCAACAGAGTTGGAAACCGTCTGGGAGGATCCGCAGTTCGATGCAGCGGTGCCTGCCGTCTACTATCTTCGCGTGATCGAGATACCAACGCCGCGATGGTCGACGATCCTCGCCGTCAAGCAGGGTTTGCCATTGCCGCCGGAGGTGCAGCCGTTCCTGCAGGAGCGGGCCTGGTCGTCGCCGGTCTGGTACACGCCGGCGGCAAAGAAGTAAGTCGCGGGCTACCCGGCCGCGCGCAGAATATCCCGACTGGTCAAGTGAAAGTGGGCATCGGCGGCGAGGGCGGTGCGACCGATTTTCGCCGCCGCCGCCGCTTGAAACGCGGGCTCCCGCTGCTGAAAGCAGGCGGCACAGTCATCCGGTTTGGGGTCGAAACCCAGGATGGTTTTGAACGCACGGCGGTGAATCAGACATTGGCCCGCGTGGTCGCGAGGCTGGAAACTGAGGGAGTCGAGGTCAGATCGCCAGGTGCTGGCCATGTTGGGGGCTGTAGTTGGCGAGCGGGCGTCGCAGCGGGCCCCGACTGCCTTCGCAGGTGTTATGCCTCAGCGCGTGCGTGACCTGCAACCAGCTTGCGGAACGCGATGCCCGAGGCAATTCCGAGCGACAGCCAGAACAGCGCGTTGCAAACAGTAGTGGCGAGGCGAAATTGGCTCTGCAACTGCGCGGGTGCCATTGATGCCTCGACAGCTGGCTGGGGTGCCGGAACGAAGTGGGGGGCGATAACAATCGCCACCGCGAGAACACGCATCGCCCAACTCTTTGACGAGAACAGTAGAAACAGGCCCACCGCCGTCGCGACGGCGGTCATCGCCCACCATTCCTGGCGGATGCCGAGCTCGGCTGCGGCGGTGCCGGGCAGCTCGGGCGGTAGGCCGAGGCCGGGGGCCGCGAAGAAGACGAGGAAACCGGCGAGTCCGTAGATGGCGCCGCTCAACACGTTGCGCGGCTCGCGCCAGAGCAGGTACAGCGCAACCAACACAAACGAGTAGCCAACACCCATCAACAGGTTGGCACCGAACGTAAACAACGTCCGCTGCAAGCCATCCTGGGGCTTCCACTCGCCCTCGTCATGATGGTGATGCTCACCCTCGTCGTGGCCCCCACCGTGGCCCTCGTCATGGGCTTCGTCGTGATGATGACCGGCGACGGCGGCGTCAGCCGGGGCGGCCTCGGCGGCGTCTTCGTAGACCTCGCCCTGAAGGATCAGGGGAGTGACCCAGACGGACTGGACTACTGTGAAGACGAGCGCTGCAACGAGGCCTGCGACGAGTGCCGCAAGTAGTGACTCTCGTACCACAAGAGCCTAGTGGCAGGGGAACGCGGCGCTGTGTCGCGTATCGTGCGCGGCGTTATGGACCGCCGATACGGGTGCGAAACCTACGAGATAGACGAATCCCAGTCCCAGAAAGAGCGTCAGTGCTCCAACGATGGCGCGGTCCTTCGGCAGGGATGTAGTGCGTGATTCAGGCAGTGCGTTGGTGGCCATGGGATCCCTGATCGGTGCCGTTGGGGCGGGAGGATGATAGCGACTGGCTCAGGCGAGGGTCAATTCGGTGCATTTGCCCGGTTCCTATGGAGCCGCGGGGGTCTTGCCCGTCTTGCGCTTGCGGGGAGTGACGGCCGATTCTGGCTTTGGTGTGGACTCTTCTTCGCCCTCGAAGCGGTGCATCCGGCTGATCAACTCCGGCGGAATAGGCGTCGACCGTGAGGTATCGGCCGAGATGAACACGAGCACCTGCTTCACCCGCATGCGCAACTCCCCCTGGTGCGACGCCTCGATCCGCAGCTCGCAGGAGCTTTTGCCTATTTTTGTCGTCCAGAGAAAGAAAGTGAGGCGGTCGCCGTAGCGGGTGGGCTTGACGAAATCGACGCTGAAATGCACCGACGGGGTCAGGATCTGCTTGTGGTGAAAAAGCCCTGGGGCGCTCGCGGCGAGGCCGTCTTCGAACCAGTCCTCTACGAAGTCGCTGATCATCTCGAAATAGCGCGGGTAGAACACCCACCCGGCGGCATCACAATGCCCGAAGCGCACCAGGATCTCTCGCTGAAAAGCCGACATCGCTTGCGTCCCCCATGCTCTGTCCTGTGGGCGCCGAGCTTACCCGTCCGGACCGCCACCCGTCCCGAAACCTATGGCTGCAAGGGTTTGCCGCGCTGGCAAGTGCTTGCCGCCGGCGGTAGCGCGTTTCCGCTGAAGACGGGTCTGTACCAGATTCGGTCACGGTCGACTGCAGCAGTTACTCGCGGATAGATCGGGAAAAACTCCCTTTAGGCTGCCCCCCTGGTCGTGGACACTTGCGGCGCGCGACGGTGCGCGTGGGGGATAACTGATGGTCAATAGAGCCCTGGTGCTTTTATGCGGGGTTGTCGGCGTTGCAAGCGCCATAAATCCAGCCGTTGCGGCGGATGACACAGATTCAACTGCTCCGGCCAACCCGGCCACTGCGCAGGAATTGCCAAAAGTCGTGATTATCGGCACGGCTCCACTGCCGGGGATCGGCCTGCCGCTGGAGCAGGTTCCCTCTAACGTGCAGACCGCGGGCAGCGAGGATGTGAAGCGGCAGCACCCGCTGACACTGGCGGACTACCTGAACAACAACTTCAGCGGCATCAACATCTCGGAAAGCCAGGACAATCCGTTTCAGCCGGACGTGAACTATCACGGCTTCACAGCGTCACCTCTGCTTGGCACTCCTGAAGGGCTTTCGGTGTTTGTGGACGGCGTGCGCGTCAACGAATCCTTCGGTGACACCGTCAATTGGGACCTGATTCCCGAGAACGCCATTTCGAACATCACGCTGACCTCCGGCTCCAACCCGGTATTCGGGTTGAATACCCTGGGCGGAGCGTTGGCTGTGCAGACCAAGAGCGGTCACAATTTTCCCGGTACCGAAGTGCAGGCCTATGGCGGTTCCTTCGGCCGCCGCGCGTTCGAGGCGGCGACCGGCGGTGCCGTTGGCAACTTCGATTACTTCCTGTCCGGCAACTACTTCGATGAGGATGGCTGGCGCGACCTGTCGCCCTCCAAGGTCAAGCAGCTATTCGGCAAAGCCGGCTGGCAGGACGAGCAGAGTGACGTCGACATCAGTTATGCGTGGGCCGATAACAGCCTGATCGGCAACGGCGCCTCGCCCGAAAGCCTGCTGGCCACGAGCCGTACCGCGGTGTACACGGTCCCGGACTTAACCAACAACAAACTCAACTTCGTGACGGCAACCGGGAGCCATTTTCTGCGCAGTGACCTGCTGGTCTCCGCGGACGCCTACTACCGTCACCTGGTCACTCGCAGCAACAACGGCGACTTGAACGACGACAATTACTTGTCGGACGACTACAACGGTCCGGGTATCGACTGCGACGATCCGTTCGACAGTCACGCGTCAGTGGCTTACTGCGCTAACGGCATCAATCGTTCGTCGAAAACGACTCAGAAGACGTGGGGCTTCGCCGCCCAGGTAACCGACTCGCACGATCTCCTCGACATGAAGAACCAGTTCGTCGGGGGCGTGAGCTACGATCATTCGACCGTCGAATATAACCAGAGCATCCAGTACGCAACCCTGACTGATGCCCGCACGACGGAAGCCATCATCGATCCAAACAACCCGGTGCAGACCATCACGTCGGTCGGCGGCACGAGCAAGAGCTTCGGTGTCTATGCAACGGATACGTTCTCGCCGAATGATCTGTGGCACATAACGGCAGCACTGCGTTATAACCGCATCACGGAGACCCTCAACGGTTTCAGCGTTGATTCGGATGTGGGCGATGTCCCCACCGGTGATGACGATGGTGACAATGATGCTGCGGGTGGCTTCGACACAGCGAACCCTGTATTTGGCGATCACACGTATTCGCGCGTCAACCCCTCCATCGGCGTGACCTTCACGCCCAACAAGGCGCTGAATTTCTTTGCGAACTACACCGAGGGCAGCCGCGCGCCGACCGTCATCGAGCTGGGATGCTCCGACCCCGCTCAGCCCTGCGGTCTGCCGAACAATTTCGCCAGCGACCCGGACCTGAAGCAGGTCATTGCGCGCACTTTCGAAGTCGGCGCGCGCGGCAAGCTGCCCGATGACGTGCTCGACTGGAGTTTTGATGCTTTCCGCACAAACAACACCAACGACATCCAGTTCGTCGCCACCAACACCAGCCAGGGCTATTTCGCCAACGTCGGCAGCACCCGGCGCCAGGGTGTCGATCTCGGCCTGGGCGGCAAGCTGACATCGAAACTGAGCTGGCACCTCACGTACAGCTTCGTCGATGCAACCTACCGCTCGAGCTTTGAAGTGAACGGCGGGTCGAACAGCGCCGCCGATGACAACGGCAACATCCAGGTCAGCCCGGGGAACCGCATCCCGCTGATTGCCCGCCATACCGGTCGGCTGCGCCTCGACTACGCGGTGAATCCGTATTGGGACGTGGGTGCCAGCTATATCGTGTCATCCGGTGTGTTCCTGCACGGCGACGAGAACAACGCCAACGTGCCGGATGGGGATACCGTCATCGGCTCAGGGAAGATTGGTGGCTACGGCGTGCTGAATGTGCAGAGTACGTGGCACCTGGTGAAGTATGTCGACCTGTTCCTGAAGCTCGACAATCTGCTCAACAGGAAGTACGCGACATCCGGCTTCCTGACGACCAATGCGCTCAACAACAGCGGCTCGTTCCGGCCTGATCCGGATGACTGGCGCAATGAGAACCTGGTGTCGCCGGCCCAGCCCATCGGGGTATTTGTCGGAGTGCGGGCGAGCTTCGACTGAAACGGTTCCCGGTCAGATTCGCGGATCAGGATCTGCTGGGCGGACGTGGGCCTGCCGGGAATTTGTGCGAGCAGGCGCCGAACGCGCTCCTCGACGTCGCTGTGGTCCGGCTCCTTTAATGCATTGCGGGTGCGCTCGATGCTGCGCGTTAAGCGGTCACGGTCAAATGGTTTGAGTAGATAGTCCAGCGCCTGCAGCTCGAACGCTTTCACCGCGTATTCAGAGTAGGCGGTTGTGAAGACCACGAGCGGGACTGCGACGTCGCGCAGTCCATCCAGGATGTCGAACCCGCTTCGGTTGCCAAGCTGGATATCCAGGAAAAGAACGTCCGGTGCGGCATTTTTCACGGCCGCGATACCTTCCTCCACCGTGCCGGCCTCCGCAGCGACCCGGAAGTCATCCAGCTCCTCCACAAAGCGCACCAACTTTACCCGGGCGGGTGGCTCATCATCGACGATGACAACTGAATAGCTCATGCAGGCACCGGAAAGCTCAAAGTCACCACCGCGCCGCGCGGTTGCCGCGAGCTGAAGTTGAGTTGGTGGTTGCCGGGAAACAGTTTGAGTGAGTGTGCGACCACGATAATCACGGTCTGGTGCGGGACGTATATGGGGAAAATCGCCGAATAGCAGTGGGACCAGAAGGCGGATCGACCGCTGGCCCAGGAACGTCAGGGTGGAATTGCTGGCGTCGTAGCCGCTCAACGGATGCAGGCATCGGCGGTGCGCTGAGATTGCCCCGGTGCGGTGAGGTTGCGGCGCACTTGCCATAAGGGTCGATCGGGGCAAAGATGCGCCGCGGTGTGCTCGGAGGCTACGCCCCGAGCCGCATAACCCCCTGAAAAACAAAGGAGATCTCTATGCCTTTGGCTCGCATCGATGTGCCGGCCGGTAAGTCTGCGGACTATCGAAGCGTTGTCGGAGACGTGGTGTACAACGCCATGATCAGCGCTCTCAATGCTCCGAAGAACGATCGCTTTCAAATCATTACGGAGCATCCAAGCGGCGGCTTGGTCGTCGACCCCACGTACTTGGGCATTCAGCGCACGGACAATGCAATCATCATCCAAGTGACTCTGAATGACGGCCGGACCGTGGATATGAAGCGTGCCTTTTATAAGGCCGTCGTCGACGGCCTCCATGAACGCCTCGGTCATCGGCGCGAGGACGTGGTCATCAACCTCGTCGAGGTGAAGAAGGAGAACTGGTCCTTCGGCAATGGCGAGGCTCAGTACGCCACCTAGACGAAATCATCGATTTGCGAAGAGGGCCTCGAGCTCCGATTCGCACTGCCCGGCGTTCTTGAACCACACCGTGTGGATTCCCAAGGCCCGGGCGGCTTCGATGTTTGGCGCGTTGTCATCAATGAACACCGTCTCTCCCGCCTGCAGTGCGTAGCGCTGCAAAAGGTGATGGAAGATCTCGGGCTCGGGTTTCATCATTTTCAGATCCCCCGAGATGACGATCCCGCGAAACACGCCCCAGAAAGAGTGTCGCTCGCGCAAATATTTGAAGATGTCTGAAGATATGTTCGACAGGCAATAGAGCGGTACACCTCGCGCGTGGAGCTTTTCCAGCAACGCCACCGTCTCAGGCTTGGTGTGCAGCGATTCGCGAACAGCCTGGAAAAGCCCGTTCAGCTCAGTAGCCGGTCGACCGGTCCGGATCCCGAGTCGTTCCAGCAGCTCGGTCTCATGCATCGTCCCGCGATCCAGCTCCAGCCAGTCCGGATGCTGGAACATCTGCTTCTTCATGATCGCCCGCGTCTCGGGGTCGATGTAATAGGCGTCGAGAATCCGGTCCGGATTCCACTCGATGACCACTCCGCCGAGGTCGAAAATCACGTTCTTCACCACTGACCGCCTGTTTCCATCTGATACCTGCCGCACAGTATGAACAAGTCGTAAAAATATTTTGTGACCAAAAAGTGCGGTGCACATCGGCGCCAGCGCGCTGCGGCAGGGATATGTTGGGGTCGGTCTCGCAAATCGTGCGCTGCCGACGGCTGCGAAACTGCGAACCAACTCCTTTTGGGCCGTTGCAACACCTGACTGTCTGCACGACCCGACGCTTGCAGGTGTTTTTTTCATCGGGTTAACTAGCCTCATAACGCAAGGGCAAACCCGCCGCAAGGCGGGGACGCAAAGCCTCCGGTCTCGAGCTGTAACAGGCACGAGATAGCGGGGTTACCGGCAAGCAACCATGTTTGTCGTAATTCGGATCGCGAGCGGCGACCTCGGTGTCGCATGTGCGCGAGACGTAACGCTGCCCTGGCGGACTTTTTTAACGTCTAACCGGGGTAGTGATTACATGACACAGTTTACTCATGCTCGCTCGCAGATCCGCAACGTCGTTCTGTGCACTCTGGCCACACTGACTCTGGCTGCCTGCGGCGGCGGGTCTGACTCCAGCAGCGCCGCCGCCACCTCCACTGCATCCGATTCGGTCGCCAGCCTGGTGTCGCCGAACGTGGGGATGATTGATCGGTCGCAGGGGGTTGATGCAACGCAGAACACCTCGGCATCGAACACGGCAGTCGTGTCGACCGCCACGGCGGTTGCTTCGAACACTTCGGGCACAGCCTCTTCGTCAGGCTCAGCGACTGGCACCGGCGCGGGCACCGCCAACACGACTTCAGGCACGGGCACGGTGGCCTCGAACACCCAGGCCACCCCGCCGGTGAAGACGACCACGACATCGGGTGTCGCGACCCTGGACTGGCTGCCGCCGACGCAGAACAGCGATGGCTCAGTTCTGACCAACCTGGCCGGCTACACGGTGTACTACGGCACGTCGCCGAGCAACCTGTCGCAGAGCGTGAAGGTCACGAACCCGGGCCTGACCGCCTACAGCGTGACGAACCTGACCTCAGGCACCTGGTACTTCGCAGTGACCTCGTACTCCGCCGACGGAATCGAGAGCGCCCGCACGAGCACCGTCAGCACCACGATCTAAAACGACTACCCCGCACCGCTTCTGGCCCGGCGAACGGCGTTACCCAGGAGCGGTGCTTCTCTCGAGACGACTACCCCGCATCACCTTCGGCCCAGCGATTGCGCTCGCCGGGGGTGATGCACCCCGACAAGTTACCCTCGGCACCGCTTCTGGCCCGGCGATCGCGCCACCAGGAGCGGTGTTTTCCGGCGCAACGGTTCAAACAGCCCGCCGAACCCGGTGACATCTCAACTCGACGACATCACAAAATGATTGCCGTCCGGGCCCTTGAAAACTGACGCCTGCCCAACCGTGGGCGTTATATGTTGTGTTGCGACGCATCTCATCGGCACCGGGGCCCCGACGCTCAGGCCTAACGCCAACGGCAGTGCGAATGCCAACGCGGACGCCAACGCCAACGCGGACGTTGGTCCCTTCGCCGACGACGCAACGCAGTGCCGGCCGTGGGGATTCCCTAGGTGGCTACCTCAGGGGAACTTTGCCTGAGAGTGGCGTAATGTTCGGGTGCGGTAGATCGTGAACCGAGCATTCCGTTTGGACCGATTTTCCGCTCGGGAGGGGTGGTCGCTTGCGACCTGCCTCGGTTTTCATTATAAATCTGTGATCAAAGATCAAGAGGGCTCCATGGCGGATCGTTCGCAACTGGGATTGGCACGCATTACTCGGGAAACCGTCCAGGATCGAGTGTATTCCGTGCTCCGCGAGCGGCTGATGCGCGGCGGATTTGAGCCGGGGCAGAAGCTGAAAATCGCTGAATTAGCTACGGCGTTAGGTACGAGTGCCATGCCTGTGCGCGAAGCGCTGAATCGCCTGGCGGCGGAGCGGGCGATTGAGTCCATGCCGAACCGCAGTGTTCGGGTGCCGTCCCTATCGAAAGAATCGCTGCGTGACCTGATGGAAGCGCGTCGTGCGATCGAGGGATTGGCGGTCGCGCGAGCGGCGGCGAACATGGACGCAGATACGTTGGCGACGCTGCGGGACTTCATTGACGCCCAGAGCGCGACGGATGCCGAACACGTGTCCGAGGCCAGCGCTGAGCAGAATCGGGCTTTCCACTTCGCCATTTACCGCCGGTCGGGATCGGCTGTGCTGCTGCCGATCATTGAGAGCCTGTGGCTGCAGTTCGGGCCGTACCTGCGGGTTGCGTCGGAGCGATTCGATGGGCGGGAAGGGCGCGGGACGAACTTTCACGTCGAGATGGTTGCGGCTTTGGCGTTGGGTGATGGAAAGGCTGCGCGTAATGCACTGGAGTCCGACATCGGCAGGTCGTTTGATCTCGTGATGACGGACCCGGTGTTTCGCCGAGAGCAGGGTGGGGCTGCGTGAGGGGACTGCCGAGCGATGAAAACGCAGCCGGCTTCGAGCTCTATGACCTGCGCGTCGAAGTCGTAGGCCCGCCGGATCAGGCGATCTATTGCGGCGCGCGGCTCGGCGACTATTTCGAGCTTCACGGGGAGATGCTGAAGTTTCCGCCGGGACAGGGCTTCTCAATTTATTCACTGGCGGCGCTCCTGCCGTTATTGCCCGCCAAGCAGCGCGTCACTGATCCCAACGACTGGATGTCTTCGGATGCCGAAGTCGCTTGCCCGGATCCCCATTGCCCAACACGCTTCCGCATTACTCGTACGGGGCGCCGATATTTCCGCCGCTCCGACACGACCGCCGTGCCGCTTCCGGAAGCCCCGCAGCAGTGATCCCACGGCATGACTTCGGCGCCGGCTATTCAATTTCGCGACTCATCAAGGGTGGCTGGCATCTCGCCGGCGATCACGGCGCGGTAGAGCCGAAACAGGCCGTGCTGGACATGGCCCGGTTTGTCGAAGCCGGCATTACCACGTTTGACTGCGCTGATATATACACGGGAGTCGAGCAACTAATCGGCGACTTCCGCCGCTCGTATCCAGATCTGGCGCGGCAACTGCAGGTGCACACGAAGTTTGTGCCCGACTTGCCCGACCTCGGTTCCGTCGATCGTCGGTATGTCGAGAGGATCATCGATCGTTCGTTGCAACGGTTGGGTGTCGAGCAGCTCGACATGGTGCAGTTTCATTGGTGGGACTTCGGTGTCCCGCGGTACGTTGAAACCGCTATGGAGCTCGATGGATTGCGTCGGGCGGGCAAGATCGCGCGGCTTGCCGTTACCAACTTTGACACGCCGCACCTGAGTGAGATCGTGACGGCGGGCGTGCCGATCGTGGCTCATCAACTCCAGTACTCACTGGTGGACGATCGCCCCAACATCCAGATGGTCGAATTTTGCCGTGCCCGGGGGATTGAGCTGTTGTGCTACGGCACGGTGTTGGGAGGATTCCTGTCGGAGCGCTGGCTCGGTAAGCCGGCGCCGCGCGGTCGGCTGCAGAATCGCTCGCTGGTGAAATACAAGCTCATCATCGAAGACTTTGGCGGGTGGGACTTGTTCCAGGAGCTGTTGGACGTATTGGCCACGGCCGCCGCGAAGCATGGAACGGACATTGCGACCATTGCGTCGCGGGCAATGTTGGACCGCCCGCAGGTTGCGGCAGTGATCGTGGGGGCCATCAACACGTCGCATCTGCAGTCGCATGAGCAGATCGGATCGATTCAGCTGGATGCGGAAGACCTGGGCGCGATTGCGGCCGTGACGGATTACAGGCGGGGGCCACGGGAGGATGTCTACATCCTGGAACGCGACCGGGCCGGCCGGCATGGGGAAATAATGAAGTACCAGCTCAGTGGCACAACAACAAGCTGACCACGCCCGGCACCGGGCGGCCAAGTCCGCGGGCGGCCTGCAGACCCCAACCACATGACCAGCCCCCTCACCGCCGCGCAAGACTACCCGCCACGCGGTTACGCCTGGACTGTCGTCGCGATTCTCGTCGCTACGGCAATCCTGTCGTACACCGACCGGCAGGTGCTCAGTCTCCTGGTTGACCCCATCCGGGCCGATCTTGCCATCAGCGACACCCAGATCAGCCTGTTGCTCGGCACCGCGTTCGCTGTTGTGTACGGTGTTGCCGGCATACCGCTGGGGTACCTGGCGGACCGCACGTCCCGCCGCAATCTGATTTTCTGCGGCGTGCTGGTGTGGACAATCGGCACACTCGCCTGTGGATTTTCACAGAGCTTTGGTCAGCTGTTTGCGGGACGGCTCGTCGTTGGGTTGGGGGAGGCCGTGTTATCGCCGGCGGCGATCTCGTTAATCAGCGACTACTTCCCCCCGTCGCGCCGCGGGACGGCTGTCGCCTGCTTCCTGAGTGGCATCGCGATGGGCATCGGCGCCGCTATTCTCATCGGCGGCGGCGTGTTGCATTTCGTACAGCTGGGCGCGCTAGCAGGGACTCCACTCGCTGGCCAGGCACCGTGGCGGCTCGTGCTGCTGTTGATTGGGGCACCCGGCCTTCTGTGGGCGCTGGTCATCCTGGCGATCCGCGAGCCGGCGCGGCGGGCGGCGGAAGAGCCAACGGCGTCTGCGCCCATAGTCCAAGGAACCGGTTGGTCACGGGTAATCCCGATTTATATCGTCGTGGGGATCGCATCGTTGGTAGACAACGCGGTCGGCGCTTGGGCACCGACACTGCTGACCCGAGAATTCCACATGGACCGTGCCAAGGTCGGCATGGAGCTCGGCATCATGTTGACGGCTGCGTTCGGCGGCGGGGTGCTGGTAGGCGGATGGTTGGCCGATCGCGCTGGCATGCGCGGAGGCTGGTCGCGAAAGCTGCTGGTCTGCCTCATCGCCGGCGCGTTGATTCTACCCGTCGCCGCATTGATCAATGCGCCCCATGTCACCCTGGTGTTGCTGTCCATCCCGGCGTATTTCGCGCTTTCGGGGGTGGTCACGGCATGCGGGTTCTCCGCGATTCTCGACGTTGTGCCCAATCGATCGCGTGGGCTTGCCATGTCGATCAGCTTTTTTCTGAACGTCGCGGTTGGCGGGGCGGTTGGGCCAACGGCGGTTGCGCTCGCAAGTGACCACGTATTTGGCGCCGAGGCGGGACTGGGGCCGGCTATTGCGGTGACGGTGGCCGTGGCCTACGGCACCGCCATTGTGGCGCTACTCGCGGCGCTGTCCAAATTCCGAGCCCGCGGCGTTCCCAGCAAGACGTAACAAGTGTGAAGCGCCCGCCGCGTTAAAGTAGCGGGAACAAAACCACTGCTGGGGAGAATTGTTTGGACCGTCGCCATTTCCTGTTGGCCACCACCGCGGCCGCCATCGGATCCGCCACGGCGGCTGACAAAACCACCGCCGCAAGTCCGGCGGCCGGAGACGCCACCGCGGCCAACAAGACAACCGCCGCAGGCACGGCCACTGGCTCAGGCCCGACCAATGGCCCCAGCGCGGCCAGCGGCCCCGGCTCGACCCCAACGGCCACGCCCCCAGACGCCGCCGCCAACCCGCCCGGTGACGCCTTGAACCCGGCCGGCATCCAGACAGCCGGCATCCGCATGCTCCCGGTAGCCAACGGCAAATACAAAGTCTGGACCAAGCGCCTGGGCCAGGGCCCCCTGAAGGTCCTGCTGCTGCACGGCGGCCCGGGCTTCAGCCACGAGTACCTGGAGGCAATGGAGTCGTTTCTGCCGCAGGCCGGCATCGAGATGTATTACTACGACCAACTCGGCTGCAACAACTCGGATCAGCCTGACGATCTGTCGTTGTGGACACTGCAGCGGTACCTGGAAGAAGTCGAGGCGGTGCGGGTCGGCCTGGGACTCGACCACTTCGTGCTGTACGGGCACTCGTGGGGTGGGATCCTGGGAATCGAGTACGCGCTGAAGTACCAACAGCATCTGCGCGGCCTGGTGATTTCCAACATGGCGGCGGGGATCCAGGCATATCTCAAACACGCCACCGCGTGGAAGAAGCAGCTCGGGCCGAAGTCGTTCGCCACCTTGCAGGCGCTCGAAGCCAGGGAAGACTACGACTCGCCCGAATACGAACGGATCATGATGGAAGAGCTCTACCCGCAGATGATCTGCCGGACTCAGCCGTGGCCCGAGCCGGTGTCACGGGCCTTCCGGCACATGAATGAGAAGATCTATGTGCAGATGCAGGGGAAGAGCGAATTTCTGGTCACGGGCAATCTCAAGAGCTGGGAGCGTTGGGACCGGCTGCACGAAATCAAGGTGAAAACGCTGACCATCGGCTCCCGGTATGACGAGATGGATCCCAAGGATATGCAGAAGATGGCGACCCTGATGCCGAACGCGACATCAGCGTACTGCCCGAACGGCAGCCATTTGTGCATGTGGGACGATCAGGCGGTGTATTTTCGCCAGCTGCTGCAGTTTTTGCGCGGGGTTTGACGTGCTCGCTCTTGTCAGCGCCATGTTGGAAGAGATCACCAGCGTCATCCAGGCGTTGAGCGACGTCAAAACCCAAGAGTTCGGCCGTCGGCAGTTTCACACCGGCAGGTTGCACGGCGTTGATGTGGTAGCGGTATTCTCGCGTTATGGAAAGGTTGCCGCTGCGGCAACCGTCACCCAACTGCTGACATCGTACCCGGTGAAGCGGCTCATATTCGGCGGGGTGGCGGGCGGTGTACAGCCGGGGCTGGCCATTGGGGATATTGTCGTGGCGACCGACCTGGTCCAACACGATATGGATGCCAGTCCGTTGTTTCCCCGTTACGAGGTGCCCCTGTTGGGGAAGGCTCGCTTCGCGACCGATCCGCAATTGCGCACCGATCTCGCTGTCGCCGCGAAGGTATTTGTGGAGCACGACCTCGCCGCACAGGTGTCCCACGGGGAGCGCTCCTACTTCAGGATGACCGTTCCCAAGGTCGTGGCCGGAACGGTTGCGAGCGGTGATAAATTCTTCGCCAGCCGCGCGGAAGTGCAGGAGCTGCGGCAACGCCTGCCGACGGTGTGTTGTGTGGAGATGGAAGGGGCGGCGGTGGCGCAAGTGTGTGACGAATATGGGATTCCGTTTGCTGTCGTGCGCACCATCTCCGATTCCGCGGATGAGAATTCAGTCCATGATTTTCCGCGCTTCGCGCGTGAGATCGCCCGCCACTATTTCAACGGCGTGTTGTTGCGCTACCTGCAACAGGCCGACGGTCCCAAATCCGGGTAACGATTCTGCGCAAATTGGGTAGTCAGGGCCCTTTCGCTCAGGTCCCGCTCTGCAGCACAATAAACTGACAACTTCACGAACGGGAGTTTCGTTGCTGCGCAGCAGGCAGCAGACCTGACCACTGCCACATTTGCGCGACTCCGGCGCCCCTATATTGGAGGCAGGTTCAGACGACCGCCGGCCTACCGATGCTGCAGTCCTACAACCAACAGCTCACCGCGCTGCATTCTCAGTGCTGGCGCGCGGCTGAGATCGCGGGCGTCCACGTCCGATCCAACGCCGACTGCAGCTCGCGTAGCGCACTGACGAAGCTTTCCGGCGTATAACCCTCATCGTTGCGCACCAGCCGGTACAGTCCATCCAGGCGTGCGCGATGCTCGTTGGACATGCCCAGGTCGATCAACAGGCCGTCAATGGCCATGACTGCCTGCTCAGCGCCGATGTAGTCGTGGAATTCGCCTTCCACTCCCAGTGACACCAGCATGTTGAGCAACTGCTGCTGATCGGTGCGCGACCATGGGTAGCTTGCTGCCCGGTCGCGCAGCTTGTTCACCACGCCGGACAGATCGCGGCTGCGCGCCACAATCTGACCTCGGCCTCCCGGACCCGAAGCAAGCAGGGCCTGGCTGAGTTTGAGCATGGTGGGCGCACGGCCCGGGTCCAGCCGCCGTGCGATGATCCAAGCCATTCGAAGATGACCATCGTTGATGGGGACGCCGCCGGGTTCCACGGACAGTGTCAGCAACCGATGGCTCCAGTCATAGCGGCGCATGGAGCTCATGTGGCAGGCGTAACAGTTGAACAGCGCCAGCTCCGGAAAGGTCGCGGTGTTGTCGATGCGAGGCCCTTGCAACGCCATGAGCTCCGCAGACGCCGCTGCAAGTTGTCCGTAAGCCCAGGTCTGTGTCCGGCTGTATGAGGGCTTGCGCCGCTCGTAGTCGGTATCAACACGGTAATGGGCGGGCTCGATGGCAAGGAACGTGTCGAGCTCGAAGCTCAGCCGCGGATGCCCGGCAGCCATGAGGCGGTGGGTCGCGAACTTGTCGGCTGTACCGTAGTGGCATGCCAGGCACAACGTCGCACGCTCGTGCAGATTGGCTGTGGGATACATCCCTTTCCCAATGTTTTCCGTGTAGGTCGCGCGGCGGGATGTATGAGTCGCGATCCAACGCTCCGAGCCGCCGTGGCACGCCTCACAGCCAACGCCATCGGTGACCGAGAATTTAGGTCCGCGCCTCTCCGGCGAAACGTTGTCGGTATGGCAGTCCAGGCAGATCTTCGCAGCCGCGGCGTCCTGAAGTCCCAGCTTTGCGGCCATCGAGCGGGCCCGAGGCGAGTTGAGTACGGTGTACGCCTTCGAGTGCGCATCTTCGTGTGACCAGGTTACGTACTCGTTGAGAAGAACGTCGTACGTCTTGCTGGGGCTCACGGCGCCATGGCATACGGAGGACGAGCAGCTCGCAACTCCAAGATGCTTCTGCGCCAGCGCGGGCGCTGCGACCAGCAGCGCGAAAAGCGCAATTACTTGGGTCGAACGAACCACGGTTTCCCTTCCGAGTCGAGGTAGAGGCGCTCCATCTCTTCGAGACTGAGCGGACGGGAGCCGATCCGGCCAAACACCGCGATCTGGTGGCCGGTCTCGTCGACACCGCGGTCGCGGTCGAGGCCTTTGGACAGAGCGAGGGCGGGTTGGTGGGTGGCGTAGTGCGCAATGACCTGGGGGCGGGGCTCCGGGCTAAAGCCGTAGAACTTGGGTTGGCTGTCGGGCGAGGTCAGCTGCAGAACTTTGAGCCCATCACGTCCATCCGCCACATAAGCGAACAACGACGCGTTGGTGGACGCAACCACAACGTCCCGCACATCATGAAGAGCTCCGCCCTCATCGAACAACTGATGCAGTTGCATGTGTTCGGGTCTCTCGATATCCACAATTGCCAGGCCCTGCTTGCCGGCCGCCACATAGGCGTACGTGCGGGCTAGATAGACGCGCTCTGCGTCCTGCAGAGGAATCACTCCAGCCACCGGTTGCGGATGTTTCTTATCAGTGACGTCGATGGTTTTGAGCCCCTCGCGATCGGTAACGAACAGATAACGGAATTGCAGCGCGGAGGCGCGCGCACCCTGAAGGGGCACGACGCTCTCGACCTTTGGGTGCAGCGGGTCGTCGAGATTCAGGATCACGACCCCCGCATCGGCGACCACGTAAACGAAGTGCCCGCCGATCGTAACGTGCCGTGCGCCTTTGAGAATGCCGCCTTCGTTCCAGGTCAATGCCCGGCGCAGGAAATTATTGCGTGGATTCCCGTCGGCCAGCGTATTGATGTTGGTGAGGATCAGTCCTTCGCGGGAGTCTGTAATCAACGCATAGTTGTAGATTGGATGGAAGGGCTGCTCCTCGTTGTCTTCCCTCATCAGCTTGCCCTGGTTCCGCGCAGGATCGATGGGCTGATTGGTTGGGAGCGCCACGCAAGTGGCATCGCTCGATGGAATGCGGGTCCGGTGGCCGAAAGGACTGTCGGGACCTGTGAGAATGGGCTGACTGACTCCCTTGTTGGCAATGCTCGCCACGTCATACACCTGCATGCCGCTCTTTCCCTCGGCAGCGTAGACATACTCGCCGCGCAATTGCAGGCAGCGAATCTGCTCTGCGGAGTGCTCGTGTGCGTTCTGTAGAGCCCCCTTCAGGTTGCGGTGCTTCTCGTAGTTGTCGGGATAGGCATATTTCTGCAGGTAGCTGCCGAGTACGGCCTGCGGCTCATCCCATTCGGTGACCTGCACACCGGTCACGCCGCCGCTGGTGCCGACCCAGGCGTAGTAGCCCACGAAGTTTACAAAGTTGGTTCCCTGCAGCAGCAGCTGAGCCATGATGGCGTTGTTGTCGTTTGCCGTGCCCGGGTGACAGTCGTCGCAGGTCTTCGTTTCCGTCAGCCGCTCCGTGTGCGGGTAGTGCGGGTTGAACGCCTGGGAGCTGTAGCCGCTGGCGGCTATCGGCGGCTGCTGGATGTAGGTTTTTTCGCGATTGATGTTTGTCTGCGACACCACGAGCGCCGAGCTCGAGCGAATCGGCGCGATCCGGCCGCCGTCCGTGGGGCCGCGACGTCCCAGCATGAACATGTCATCGCGGGCGACCTGGGGATTGTAGGTCGCGATGACGCGCGAATCGCCGCCTTCATAGCGATGGCTGGGATTCTTCCAGTTGGCTTCTGTCGGCAGGTGACAGCCGCCGCAACTGGTTGTCCAGGAGGTATGACAGGAATAGCACTCCAGGTCTTTTGTGCCGTGGGCGCGCTGCTCGGGCGGTACCTGCAGCCCCCAGTCCTGCGTATGAGTATCGCGGCTCATCAGCTTGGCGCGCGCCGAGCGCTCGTTGTAGTCGGAAGACTTCGGATCGACACTGTCCTTGACGAGGTGTACGCGCCATTCCTGTCCTGGGTTTACCAGCGAGCGCTGATAGAGCTTCCCCTCACGCCATTCAAAGCGTTTGGCGCCGTCAGGATTGCGCAGAAGGGACAGATCGGTCCCCATGGGCGGAGCTGCAGGACCGGAAGTGCGCAATGTCGGGTAGGCATCCGCGGTTCCATGGCAGTCAACACACGCGATCTCGATGGCCTGGGCAACCTCGCCATAGATATAGCCGTTACCATGGTTGTCTCGCGCAAAGTGGCAATCGACGCAATGCATGCCCTTATCCATGTGGATGGAGGCCATGTGGACCGCCTTCTGGAATTTCTTCGGATCATCGTCGCTGACCGGCGCACCTTTCGCGTCCAGCAGGGTTCCGTGGCGGTCGCGCTTGAAGATGGCGCGGAAATTCCAGCCGTGGCCGTGATAGTCCGCGAACTGCGTGTCGTGCAGGGTGGGATTGAGCTCGCTCACGTGCTGGACGAAGTCGATATCAGCCCACTTGCCTCGGGGAGCTGCGCCCTCGGGGTTACGCTGGTTAACCTCCCGGATCTCATCCGCAGTGGGATATTTCTGTTTCTCCGGCCACATGGTCGGCGCATCCGATTCGTAATCCCACATGGTGTAGCCCATGAACGAGTTGACGAAGACGTTGGGCTGGTGCATGTGGCAGACCATGCACTGGCTGGTTGGAATGGAGCGTGTGAAGCGGTGAGTGAGCGGATGTCCCGATTCGTGCTTGGGAATCACCGGATCGATGCTGCGGCTCTCGCCGGTGTTGCCGGCCTTCGCATACGGCCCCGAGTGTTTCTCGTCCCGGTCGTTTGCGTAAACAACGTGGCACCCCGAGCAGCCGGAGCCCCGGTAGTCACCCGGTTGATCGTCGGTCCCCATAAACCACATGTAGGGGTCGTTCAGGCGCGTTTTGTGAACGTTGAGCACCGGGATAGCGATTCGTCCAGCAGTGCCGGCGCCCCGGTTCGACACGTGCAGGTCGGGTCGTCCCGGCTCAGCGAGATTCTGTACCCCGCCTGTGATGTTGGGTAACGCGATTTCGGGAAAGCGGTTGCCGGTCGTACGTCCGCCTGGCTCAAAGACGCGAAAGATATCTGCCGGCGGGACCGTTTCCCATTTGGGTAGCGCTTGCAGACGGGGCAACACGCCGTGGAGGGAGAGTGCACTCGCCGGGTCTGGCAGCGCAGGTCCTTCGATGCCGGCGGCCTGTCCACTGCTCGTGTAGGCCTCACCCAGAATGTAGCGTTTGAACGGCAGAACGCCATTGTTGTAGGAAGCTCCGCCAAAGAACATGGCTCCCGTCGCCATCAGGCTGCGCTGAGCCGCGGCGATGATCGTGAGGTGGCAGGCACCGCACGCCTGGGTTGCAACCCGGTAGTCGCCGGGATTTACAAACCGGATGAAGGCGGGTGACTCGCGGTTGAGCAGAGTGTAGCTGCGCTGTGGTTTGGCGCTCTTAGGGTAGCCCCATTCCTCGGGATAGCGCGGCAGGACGTGCGCCTGATCGCGAAGCTGGGTGTATTCCAGCTCCAACCTGGCGAGACCCCGTGGCGGAATGACACGCGCATCGCCACCATGGCAGTCGGTGCACCCCAACTTCACTGCCGGGTTGTCGTGCATGGACGTCGCATCGGTACGCTCATGGCAGCCGAGACAGCCGATGCTCTTGCGGTTGACGTCACCCATCGACTGGTCAGCCGGCGCTGCTTCGAAGTGCTGCGCGGGCGGCTCGGCAGCGGCAAGCAGGCCTGGCAGGAGCAGCAACACGAGCAGCAGGACGTTTCGCGGCATAGAGCTTGCTCAGTAAGTCAGCACGAGGTTGAAAAACATCGACACCGGGGCGCTCGAGCCCACCAGGGTGCGGGCCGCCGGCGCGGCAAACAGCTTCGCAACCGACAGCCGGGCAATCAGGTTCTGCGAAATGAACGGCCGGTAAATGGCATCCAGCGAGGTGTCGGTTCCCACAGTGCGCGCCAGGTCGGTGCGCCCGAGAATCGCTTCCAGGGGGGCCGTGTCAGCGAACAGGACGTGACTGGCATCGATGGACACCCGCAGCGACGGGGCGAGATCCAGGTCGGCCCCGATCCCGAGCAGCTCCAGTCCCGGGTTGGTGAAGTTGGATTCGCCGCTGTCGCTCGTCGAGCGCAGCGATGGAAACAGGGAGTCACGCTGCTTCAGATCGATTGCGTTGGCAATCAGCGGAACGCGCTGATGGATGAAGAATGTCGAATCGGAGCCCGCAAAAATAGCGGTCTGATTGATACCATCAAATCCATGACTGGTGCCGTCAGTGGGATTACTGTCCCCGGAGGCGTACAGGCCCGAAGCCCGAATCCGGATCCAATCGAAGTCGCGCGACAGTTCTATGGCCGCGAAAGTTGCCTGAACTTTAGTGGACCGGGCAGTAAAAACCCCCTCGGATTCACGACCAATCACTTCGTACACAGAGCCTGTGAGATTCAGGGTGCCGACGTGTCCGTCCGCTCCGTAGCCCAGGTAGACGACGTCATAGTCATGCCGGGCGCCTGATGTAAACGTGGTGTTGCCGTCGCCCACGACGATACGCGTCCCGCGCGCCCGGCTGCGGTCATAGATAAACACGAGCTCTGATGTCAGGCCTGCGCGCCCCAGGTCCTGGATGTAGAGATTGGCCATCACGATGTCGTTGGCCGGGATTCCGGCCCCGAGCTCGTTCTGGCGTGCGGGATTCTTCGGCAGGCGGCGAAACCAACCGGCGCTGTACTGGTACACGTCATTGTCGCGTGTTCCGAAGAACCGAATCCCCAACGGCTGATCCGCGAGCACGAATCCCCGGAAGTCGCTGGTTACAGGTTGAATGCCGATCCGCACGCTGTCGAAGTCGTAGTGGGCCGATACGTCACGCAGATGTTTCTCGAAGAAGAGTGCCTGGGCGCCGACGGATGTTGTGGTAGTGGTAGCGCCGCTGGCGCTGGTGGAGCTGTAGTTGAAGATGGGCGTGAGGCGCAGCTGGTAGTCCGGCGGCCGGAAGATGGTATCGCCCTCATACAGCACGGCATCGATGCTGGCGGTCTGGCTGTTGAAAAACTGCTGGGTGGCCAGCCGCCGGGATTCAAACAGGGAGGTGGTGCTCGCGGTGAGCACGGCAAAGCCGTCCGCGCCCAGGATGGGGCGGTCGCCCTTCAGGACGTTGTTGGTGTTGTACGGATCGAGGCGGTTGTCCGGATGGCCCAGCGAGTCGATGATTCGCCAGCGATCGACAGGTATGGAGCCCGGAAGAGGGGAGGCGGAGGGGGTGGGCAGCCGGGTTGGATCGCAGTCCGCAGCCTGCAGGCGCTCCGGCGGTCCCTCGCCGGGGCGTTGGCGCTGGGCTGCCGTGCTGTCGGGCGGACAGCCGGAGTCGGGATCTGCCTCCACAGCAATCGATTGCATCGTGGCGGCGAGCGAGATCCAGGCCAGCAGGAGCGTCGGCGCCACTTTCATTGCGGCAGCCGGGCCTGCGGCTGTTGCGTGTCAAAGCGGCCCCGGTTCGGGAGGTGAAACCGGTGACACATGACGCAATCGGAGCTGAGCTTGCTGGTGTCGCCCGCGCCCCCATGGCATTCCCGGCATTTCGCGATGCCCGGCATCAGGATGTCGCTGCTGTGTTTGGAGCGCTCGGCCGTGTTGTGACACGAGGTACACGGTTGGGTGATGTGGGCTGCATGATTGAAGCGGGCGCGGGGCATCCAGTTTTGTGTGAGCCTCACCGGCGCGACTTTCCACTGCTCGAAGCCGCTGGCGCCCAACACGCGCGTGACGTCGTGACAATCGACGCAGACCCGCTTCTCGAGCAGCTCGCGAGCCAGCTTCAGTGACTCCGTATCCGCCCAATCGCGTGCCCGCCGCTGCTCATCGAGAGACATCTGGCGCGCTTCCTGTCCGGGCCGGCGCATTCCGCCGTTCTGGCGCGCAGGCGTGCCTGCTTCGAGATACTGCCGGCTGAAGTGCTCGCGCAGCGCTCTGTACATCCGTTGCAGGTCGCCATGCGGAACTCCGCTCGTAGGGTCGTGCTCATCGAAGTGCAGGCTGTGACAGCCGCTGCACTGGGTCTCCATGCGGATGGGCATCATTTCGCGCCCGCTCGAGTTGGGGCGGTGGCAGTCGCTGCATTGCAGGACGCGCTCGCCCAGGGGCGATTTGATGCCTTTCGGGTTGAGGTGTTGCGCATGTGAGAATTTCAGATGCGACGTCTCTTTGAAGCCCGCGGCATTGCTCGATTCGAGCCACTGCGGCCGCCACTGGCCGGGCGCGACGATCTCGTCCTCTTTGAGCACGGCGAGCCGCAATTCCGGGTGGTCGGAGCCGAAGTCCGCGGCGTTTTCCACCTGGACGTCGGACTTGAGCCGGTCGAGGCGGGCGTGGCAGTCGGTGCACAGTCGCGGGTCCCGCAGGATCAGCGTGGCCGGCTCCTTGTGCTCGAAATGACATTCGGCGCAGCGCTCATTGTCGAACAGCGCCAGGTCCGCCGTCCGTACATCAACATGATGCTGGACCTCGGCATGACATTTCTCGCACTCGGAGTTGCGCACGCGCTGAAAAGGATTCACGTGGCAGGAGGTGCAGTCATTGCCGATGAAGCGGTGAGTCGCGTGGAGTGGCCCGGAGGACCACAAGGCATCGCTCGGCACCAGGGGCGTACTGCGCAACAGCTTGCGCATGGAGGGGGCGAGAAACGTCCCCATGGGCACCAGCAGAAAGATCGCCGCCACACTGATTGTCAGCGTCCACGACCAGAAGCTGATCGTGTACCGGGATGAGTGATTGCGCGTGCTGGCCGCAGAGGCGGGCGAAGTCTCATCCGACGAGAACGGATCCTCGATTCGCAGCACGCAGGCGTATTCGCCCCGCGAGCGCTGGACCTTGACGGTCGTTTCGCCGAGTTTGAGGGTATCGTCCGAATCCAGGAAGACCCGCGTTTGCCGCCGGCCATTGACACTGACCCCCTTCGGACCCAACGCGGTCAGAAGCACTCGCCCATTCGGCGTAACACGCAGAATGGCGTGGTGCGGATCGACATCCTCGTGCGGAACCTGAAGGTGCTGGTCAGGGGCGCTGCCGATCGTCAGCTCGGTCGTCTGGAACAAAGTGCCGGGTGCTTGCTGCTGCGCCGCAGACGCATTCCCGGCGACTCCGCGTATGAGGCAAATCAACATCGCCTCACCTCACCAGTACAGGAACACTGTAACGACGTGAATAATGAGCGCTGCCAGTAATGCGCAACACGAGGGGACGTGCAGGAATAGCCAGATCCGCAGCAGCGCTGCGAGCTGGGTCTCGCGGCGTAGACGCTGTAACAAGGCCGCTTTTGAGCCTGCGAGCTCCAGCAGCTTCTGCACGCTCGACAGGGCGACCTGGTTGTGGCTGCGGCCGGTGCGCAGCTCCGCCAGTGTCTGGATCAGCGCCCGCTGGTTGGTGTTGGGTGCTACGTGTGAGCGCCGTGGCGCCGCTCCGATACCCAGCAGCAGTGTCGACTCATCACGGCCGCGCAATTGTTTCCATAGACTTCCCCCGCCCAGGTCGGTGCGGCGGGCGCTCTCGGCAAACAACTGGGTGATCTGCGGGGAGATGCCTTCCGCCAGCTCCAGGGCCGCCCCGTCGATCTCCGCGATCTGGCGCAGGAACTCACTGCGTCGCAAGTTGCCCCGCTGCTGGATCATCGCGCCCGGAAAATTCACGTAGGCATAAACGCCCCAGAGGCCACTCAGGGTGACCACACACATCAGCACGTACGCGACCGTGTGAACGTTGGCTCCGAAATGCATTCCGCTGTGCAGCGTCGCAATCAACAGTGCGGCTATGCCCAGGTAGACGTGCGCGGAGACCCAGCCGATAGCCGTGCCGATGTTCGAGCTGAACGAACGCTTGCGAATGCCAAACAGGGCCAGAAAAATAACCAGCAGCGCCGCCACCGTGCCGAGCGTGTAGCCCAGCCAGGTGCTGCCGTTCGGCGGCACACGCGGCCGGTCGAGCATGTAGGCGCCCACTGTTATGAGTGATGCAGCGCTGGCAATCAATCCATAACGGTAGTTGCGAAAATTAATGAATGACTGATGCATGGAGTGGGGGGCCACAACGGGCGTTTACTCCAACGCCACGGCTCGTTGCCTCGCCAGCTCGATGACATCCTCGGCGTGAATCCGGATCGCCGCCCCCGTGGGGCAGGCGCGCACGCAGGCAGGGCCGCCTTTCAAACTCGCGCAGACGTCGCATTTCACCGCGGTCTTCGCGGCGTCGACCGGTTTAGCGCCCATCAAGCGCGCAAAGATGCTGGTCTTGGGAGTCTTTTCGGCCATCTGGATGACGCCGTACGGACAGTTCTCCTCGCAGTTGCCGCACCCGATGCAGGTCTCGTCAATGAAGACTTCGCCGTTGGGAAGGCGATGGATTGCAGAAGGCGGGCAGTCCCGCATGCAGTGTGGATGCTCGCAGTGGCGGCAGGAGGTCGGCAGATGCAACGAATGCAACGAGGGCCCGGCGCTGCGGTCGAGTCTCGAGACGCCCTCGTGAGTCGCCGCGCAGGCTTTCTCACATTGATCACAACCCACGCACAAAGTCTCGTCGATCACCAGGACGCTGGTGGCTTCACCCAGGCCATGTGACATCAGGTAATCGAACACGCTGCCGGCTTTGGGCCGCGCCTGCATGTGGGCGTACTGCGTGAGCTGCTCGGTGCGCTCGGCATCCATCTTGGCCGCGAGTCTGGCGTCGGCCTTCAGCAGCGCCTTGAAGCTCGCGTGATCGATGCTCAACGCTTCCGTGGCGACCATCGCCTTCGCATTCAACGAGCGCGCGGTTTCGGCTGACAGGCAGCCGAGCGCGTCGAGGAAGGAGTTGGCCGCGCAGTAGCCGACCACGGTGTCCTGGTTGCCATTGCGCCGTGAGAGGGCAACCGATCCGCTGCGCACCAGGTAGAAGCGCTCAATGTGATCGCCTTCCTTGAAAATCTCGGAGCCGGGCGCGAAGCGGTGCAGGCTGACCGCTTTGGAGAGCGCATGAATGGTTTCCGGAGAGGCGTGCGGCATCAAGAGCACACGCAAGGCGCGCAACGCGTACACCGTGTCGATATACGAGCGCACCGACTGCTCCGTGCGCAGCAGCTTCCGGATTGCGCTGTGGGGGGTCTCCAGCAGGATGCAGTCAGGTCCCGCGATCGCCGATGTTTCATGCGGGCGACCGGAGATGAGGCTCATTTCTCCGATCAACTGACCACCACGCAAGACCATCGGCGCGCCATCTCCCGCCTGCAGGTGCACTTCGCCCCGCAGCACGTTGAAGACGCTGGAGGCATAGTCGCCCTTGGCAAAGATGCTGCTGCCCTTGGCCGGTGTAGTGATCGTGCTGACCAGCAGAAGCTCGCGCAAAGCCAACATCTGGATGTCGCGGAAGACGGGCAGGCCCTTGTGGATGAGGCTCACGATGCGTTCGACGTCGCCGCCGCCGCGCAGGACGCGGAATTTCGCGCGCAGAATGTCGTGATCGGCAGGCGCCACGGCGCGTCCGAGCAGATGCTCCACGACCTCGTAGCCCTGGTTCATTGCCTGCTTGATGAGCGGGTAGCCGGCCAGGGCGCCGATGACATACAACCCGGGCACCGTGGACTCGAATTGCGACGAAAGTTCCGGCAGCGCGTCCGGTTCAGTCGAAAGGAAGCGCACGCCGATGGATTCGACGAGCTGGCGCGGTGGAATCGCGCCCAGGCGGGCAATCACGCGGTGGCAGGGGATCGTGCGCTCGCCTTCCTGGGTGGCGATCACCAGGCGATAGGGCGCTGCCGCGCCATCGCCGGACTGCGGGTTGTTGGCGTGGAGGCTCTTCGCCTCGGCATTCATGAAGCATTTCACCCGGCCGGCGCTGATGGCCTTGGTGATGCGCGCCGCGTTGGCATCCTTGGCACGGGGAAAGCCGCTGCTGCGGTTGAGTACGATGACCGAGTTGTTTCTCGACAGGGCGATGGCATTCTCAATGGCGGCATCGCCGGCACCAATTACGACGATAGTCTCTGCGCGCAACGCGTCCGCTGATTCCAGTGTGTATTGAACACAAGGCAGGTCGCCACCGGGCACATTGACGCGGCGTGGATGTCCCTGCACGCCGAGCGCAAGAATGACATTCCTGCCGCGAATGGTGGCGCCCGACTTGATGCAGATCTCGAAACTGTCACGCGTGCCGCGGATGGTGCTGACTTCAGAGCGATACCTTATGTTGACCTTCGCGTTCTGGATGCCTTTCTCCCACGACTCGAGAATGGCTTCGCGCCGGCCCGCGGCGAACTGCATATCGCTGCGCAGAGGCAGCACGCTCGGCTCCGCCATGACGTGCTTGTGCTGCTGATATTGTTGAATCGTATTCGCGTGCGCGCCGCCCGCTTCGAGCAACACGTGCGCCATTCCAGCCTGGCCGGCATGGGCTGCCGCGCTCAGGCCACCAGGTCCTGCCCCCACAATGACCAGATCAAAAGTCGATTCCTGCATCCGTTGGCTATCCCCGTTTGATCGCCGTTCCCATGGACGTCTTATACTGACTCGAGGGAACGGTATGCAAAAGATGTAGCCGTCGTGCGACGTTGTTGAATCATGGAGCGTTACTGGAGAACGACATAACAAGCACGAGACTGACGTCTCGACAACCTGCCGGTCTGACAGGTATCAAGCGGCGGCTATGCGGCCGGGACCCGTGATCCGGCGCCACCACACAGCTTCGAGCAGCGGCGCGCCGGGGCCGCGGCGGATCAGGCGCAGCGCGAGCAACGTGAACAGGAAAGCCAGCGATATATACAGCGAGCTCACCAGCAGCGCGCCAAACACGCCGTGCGCCAGCGGCGGCAGTTGTGCTCCGCTCACGGTTGGTAGAAATCCATACACGACCCACGGCTGACGGCCCATCTCGGCGACGATCCAACCCGCCGTGGAGGCGAGCCACGGCAGCGGCAGAATGCCCGGCAGCAGCACCAGCAGGCCGCGATGGCCGTCCGCGAGAATCCGCTTGCGCAGAATCAACGCGAGCAGGTAGATCGCCAGCAGGCACATTCCGCTGTACACCATCACATGAAAGCCGCCGAACAGGATGGGCACATCGGGCACGGTGCGCAGAGCTGCCCGATGCACGAGGTCCTCCTGAGAGCGGATTGCTGTGGCATGCGCCAGCTCACGGTCATACAGCTCCCGATAACCGCTCAGTGAGCCTGACGAGGGCGCCAGCGGCCACGTGTCGATGGACTGCCGGATCCGCTCTTCCTGAGCGGCAACTTCTTCGCGGATTCCCGGCGGCGAGCCGCCTGACAGCCCGTAGCCGGCCAGCAGGCTCATCACATAGGGGATCTTCACCTCGCTGAAGTTGGCCTGGGACTGCGACTGGGGACGGGCGAATACAATCAGTCCGGCAGGACCTGCCTCGTGCTTCCACAGGCCCTCGATTGCGGCAAATTTCATGGGCTGGAACCGTGCGACGTGATCTGCACTGAAATGGCCGGTCACCACGGCGAGCGCGGTGGCCAGCGCGCCGAGCGGCACTGCGATGCGCAGGCTCACCCGGGCGACGGGCAGGTGGCTGCGGCGGAACAGGTATGCGCCGGCAATGACACAGATGAAAGTACTTCCACACACCAGCGCGGCACTGTAAACGTGTGCGATTTTCGACAGCGCCATGGGGTTGGCGAACAGCTGCTGCAAGGTCGGTGCGCGGGTGAGAGCCGCGCCGCTCGCAGCAATCGCCGGATGTTGCATCCAGGCGTTCACCGTCAGGATCGTGGCCGACTGACACAGCATGACGAGAGCGAGCCCCCACATGAGCAACATGCGGGTTGCCGGGTACAGCCGCTCACCCAACAGCGCAAGCGTGGCGACCGCGGCGAGCATCACCGGCCCGAGCGCCGCCTCGATGGGCAACACCTGGTCGAGCACAGGCTTGACGAAAGCGGAATAGTTTCCCCAGTCGCTCAGCAGCTGGGCGCGCAGCGGATAACCGGTAACGATGCCCACCACCCAGCCGAGGGCAAACAGGCGGAACCAGAAATGAGCGGCCAGCCGCCACGCGCCATCGCGTGTCCAGACGAACGCCGTTTCCATACAGGCTGTACTGATAACCAACCCCAACGTCAGCGGCACGAAGAGGTAATGAAAGCAGGCCATGAATCCAAACTTGATGCGAATCAGGTCGAACAGGAATGCTTGCTCGTCCATGGCGACTTCCGTTTCCCCAGTGGTTGCAGTGCAACACGGCGCGATTCAGCACGTCATGACGCGATTGTGCAAGTGAAAAATTTTTGACGACGCATATCGGCGACAGCGTCGGCGGCAACATGGGAGTGCAACAGGGCAGTGCGCGCGCACCCGCGCGGTGCGTTGTCAGGCTCTGGCGCGCTGTGTTGAATCAACCTCGTCGCTTCCAAACACCTTCAGTGTTGGTATGGTCGGACGGCCGGGCACGACAGGCGCGTTCCCGGCGTGCTGAGCTGACTCGAGGCCCCGGCCGGACTCGCGGGCGGCCGCAAACAACCCGGCATCCAGGGCGCGGTGCACAGTTGTGGCCTGCGCCGGCGTGCCGCCGCCCGCGCACAGAGTTGCCAACACGGGCTCGAGACTGCGCAAGTCGAGAAAATCCGCGCAGCTGGAGGAATCGCGCAACTTACGGAATGCCTTGCGATAATCGTCGGCCCGTGCGGTGAACCAGGCCGTCTGCTCGGGGAAGTGAGTGCTGCGCGCACGGCGCAATCGGACGACATCGGGCAGTCTTCCGCGACCCAACTCCCGGGCCAGTCCGCGCGGGCGGTTGCCGACCCGGAAGATGTGCAGCGGGAACGTCAGCAGCCGCTCGAGCAGCTTGCGGTCGGCCGTGGGATCGAGCCACTCCACGCCGAACTGCGCCATGAAATCAACTCGTGCCGGCGTATGGGGCGTCGTCATGGCGCGCGTAAAGATCTCGCGCTCGGACGAAGGCAACTCGTCATGCACGGCCAGACCCTCGGCGCGGGAACCGGTCCGTTGGATCCATTGACCCTCGGCCGCTGGTGTGTTGGTTCCCCGTGGACCCGCGCCTATCCAGCGCACCCGGTCCCAGGCGTGTTGGGCCGCTTCGGCGAGCCGCCGGAGCCTGATGAAGTGCGCGTCACACAGCGGCACGCCCCGGCAGGCCGCGGCAAAGGCGCCGCTCGCGTCGATCCAGACAGCGTGGGTCGGGTCGCTGCGACTCAACAGATCGCTGCGACCCGGCAACGCCGCCGCCATCGCCGCGATCTCCTGCGAGCGGCAACCCGCTTCACCGGCCATTGCAGCAAACATGACATTCCTCCTGTCAGGACCCCTGACACTAACAGAAGGATTGCGCGGGCTCATTCCGCGCGGCAACAACCGACCTCAGGCCGGATCGAGCTTGCGCAGGGGACCTACGAACCTGGAGTAGTGGCGCCAGCGTTTGACGGAATCGCCGTACATGCGTTGGCGGACCTGCCAGGAGCTGGCGGTGACCACCGGCCGCGGATTCGCTTCGAATCGCAGGCAACGCTCGTCCCATTCGAGACCGAGGAAAGCTACGATCCGGCGTGTCCAGGTCTCCTGGTCGGCGATCAGCTCCTCGTACGGCACATCGAGCAGCGTGCCGGGCGGCAGCACCTTGCGCCAATGGGCAACCAGCCGCGCGTGCTCCCGGTAATAGCTCGCAAGATCCTGCAGGTCAAACTTGTAGTTGTATGTCAGGGGAAAATTCTGGAAATAGCACGACAGGCAGGTGTCGAGCGGATCGCGCCGCATGTAGATGAAGCGGGCGTCGGGCAGGACGGTGTGAATCAGACCGGCTATATCGGCATTGCGGGGCGCCTTGTCCACCACGTAACCGGCATCCGGGTGGCGGCTTTTGAGGACCTGCAGATAGTCAGTCGCAAGCTTCTGCCGCGTCGGCTCCGGCAGCAGCTGGCTGCGTATCCGCGCTTCGTCACCGCTCAGCAGGTTGGTCCAGAAATCCAGCTCCCCCGCGCCGGCGACTGCGGGATGCGAGGCCAGTATCTGCTCAACGAGTGAAGTGCCCGAGCGCGGCATGCCGATCACGAAAACGGGTCGGGTGGAAGAGGCGCCGGTGGCCCGTGCGCGGCCGCGCGCTCCACGGTACCCATGCCCGACAAGGCGGCGGCGTAGCCTGGCGTCGTCTTCAGTACCTTCTCGAATTCGGTACGGGCTTTGTCGAGCAGGCCCTGGTTCGCCAATGCGACGCCGAGAGTCGTGCGAATCGACGGGTCGGTTGGTTTGAGATTCACTGCGCGCCGCAAATAGTTTTCGGCGTCCGCAAAGCGATTGCGAGTCAGAAAAAAGATACCGAGGTTGCTCAGCGCATCGGCGTTCTTGGGATTACGCGCAATCGCGTTGTGCAGTTGTTGCTTCGCCTCTTCGTGACGGCCGAGCTGCGTCAGCGCCACACCGAGGTTGTTGAAGGCAGCCGTATCCCGCGGACGCGCCGCCGTATATTGCTGGTACTGCGCCACTGCGTCTTCGTAAGCGCCGCGTTCGAAGGAGGCCGCGGCTTCGCGAAACAGGGCATCCAAGGACTTGCGGTTGACGGGATCCTTCGCCTTGGGTGCCGGGCTGACCGTGCGAGGTGCAGTTGCTACTGGAGCTGCCGGTGTCGCGCCTGAAATCGCACCGATGAGCAGTGTTTGCGTGATGTCGTGGGCGGTTTCAGCCGCCACGCCCTTCTCGAGCAGCCGCCACTTGAAGGCATTCGCAAACCGTACGCGCTCATAGAAGTTGAGTTTGCGGGCCTGCAACTCCTGCGTGGCCGTCCGGACAAAGTTCCGGATGGCGTCCCCAGCGCTCTGTGTCGGGAACGTGTCCGCCAAGGCGGAACCCGCTTCAACGGCATCGTGTGCTTTGAGCCAAGTGATCAACATGAGGCGGATGATAAATATCGCACAGTTTGGACCACGTGACTGGGGTCTCAACCCGCCGGCCCGTGCCCCGATGGAAACATTAAGAAATGTTCATGTCCACCCATTGGACCAAGACTAAGGTCTGTAAGTCGGTCGCGCCCGTTGAGTGGCACTTCGCGCCTCCTGGAGACGGCCCTGCGGCCCAACGTAACCTGGCGGGCCCAACCGCAGCCCAACCGCGCACCGGCGCCACCATGGCGGCTGTTCACGGGCGGCCGACACTTAAGTATCCACTTGACTATCCATTCGGCCGCGCACAAACTTTAGTCACTGCTTAACTAAGGAGCCGGCCATGAGCGACCGCACCGTCAGCCACAGCACATTCATCATTGAACGCGCCTTCCCAGCGCCCCCTGCGCAGGTGTTCCGCGCACTGGCGGACCCCGCCCGCAAGCGTCGCTGGTTCGCGGAAGGCGAGGATTTTGAGCTGGATTCGTTTGAAATGGATTTTCGGGTCGGGGGCTTTGAACGCTCGCGATTCCGTTTCAAGGCGGCCGCTCCACTGCCGGACGGTACTCCGTGCGCCAACGACTCCGTGTACCTCGACATCGTCACCAATGAGCGCGTTGTGTTGGCCTACACGATGACCGTCGGCGGTAATCGGATCTCGGCCTCGCAGTCGACCTTTGAGCTGTTGGCCGAGGGCAAGGGCACCCGGCTGGTGTTCACCGAGCAGGCGGCCTTCTTCCCCGGCGCGGATGGCCCGCAGGTGCGCGAAGCAGGCTGGCGCTCGCTGATTGATCAGCTCGCACTGGAGTTGACGCGGTAGTGCGCACTCAGCTACGCGCCCGGTCAGTCGACGTCAACCGCGTGTTTCACGCGTTGAGCGATGCGACACGCCGGCAGATGATCGAGCAGCTGAGCGAGGGACCGAGCTCGGTCTCCGCTCTCGCGAAACCTCTCGGCGTGTCGTTGGCAGCCATCGTGCAACATCTGCAGCTGTTGGAAGAATGTCAGCTGGTTCGCAGCGAGAAGGTCGGCAGAACCCGCGTGTGCCGCATGGAGTCGGCGGGGCTGCGCGCGGCGGAAAAATGGATCGCCGACCGACGCTCGCTGTGGGAGCGGAAGTTCGATCGTCTCGGTGACCTGCTAGCCGAAGAATCGCTACCCGATGCTGATTCTTAGGACGTTGCCCTGCGATTGCAGCCGCTCCGTCACCGCCGACACGGCGACCAGGGCTGCGCCCCGGCGGTGCGGGTTCGCCTCGGTGTCGAATGGCAACGCGGTTTCATCCAAGGTGATCAGGTTGACTCCGCAACCGCCGCCCTTGACCTGGTAACGTAACTCGACGGGCCGTCCCAGCAGCGTTGTTTCGACGCGCAGTCCGTCGAGCGTCGCCGGAATCACGGGATCGACGCGCAGGTGGCGCGCCTCCGGGCTGACTCCGAGGAAGCGCCGAATTATCAAGCCCAACGCAATGCCCGCGCCGCTCGAGTACACGCGCCAACCGCCGTCCAGCGCAATTGAGCCTCGCGCGATGCGCTGATACTCCTCGCTCGCCTGGTAGCGATCCTCGAAGGCGGCATCGGAGCTCGAGTAGTAGCAATTCGCCTGGCGCAACGTGGCCGTGGGCACGATCGAGCGGATGCCGATCGGGTTGGCTTGACACAGCGCGTGAAAGAATTTCTCAGCTTTTCCAACATGCGCGAGCGCCTGGGTGTACCGCAGGTGGGCGTGCGTGTACATCAGCCCAATTTCGCGGCCAAAGAAGGTTGCGGTCTCCGCGCGTTGGAACAACTGTTGCAGTCCACCGTGATAGGGCATTGGACGGTCAAACAGCCGGACACCGTCCGGCGTGCTCAGGTGCTGGTCGATGAGCTTCAGATGCTCGCGTGCTTGCGCCGGCGTCAGCAGGTCTTCGAGGATGGCATGAATCATCGCCAGCGAGCTGTAGTGCACACCGGTTGTTTGATCGCTGGGATGCAGCAGGTAGCGCGGATGTTTCTCATCGTTGAACAGCGCATATCCCGTCAGAACTCCGTCGACGACCAGCAGGCGCTGGAAGTCGGCTCGTATGGTTTGCGCTGCTGCTGCGAAGCGATCCGCTGCCTGTGTGCGCCCGATGGAGCGCAACACGCCTGCAAGCGACACCAGCGCCTGGAAATGCAGTGTCACGGTCCAGGCGCTGCACATCCGCTCGCGCATTGCCGGATCGGCAGGCTGTAGGGAATCATTCCAGTCGCCGTGGCCGTAAGCTGCCAGGGCGGTGCCCGGAATCACGCGCTTTTCGATCAGGGCCAGCGCCCGCTCGACGTGCTGCCACACTGTTGCAGACTCGCCATTGAAGAACGGCACTGTCTCATCCAACAAAGCGGCATCGCCGGACGCGGTCAGATATTGGGCGAGGACTACCAATGGCCAGAAAATGATGTCGCCATGTGAATCGCCCGCACGAATGCCGCGCTCGCGCTCGAAGAACATGAACCACTGCGGCCAGTCACCGTCCGGATTCTGATTGCCCATGACGCGGACCAACAGGTCGCGGATGGCATCCACGCGGCCCAGGGCGAGCAGCAATTCAACCGGTCCCTGACACACATCGCGCGTTCCCCAGCCACCGCCGGAGAATTGCTCCAGTCCGCGGGGCGAGAGATAGTGAATCAACGCGTTTTGCGCGAACCACGGCACGATGTCGGCCAGCCGCGCCAACAGGTCGTGGTTGACCGTGGTCTGACACCGCAGCTGCGGTGTCAGATCTTCGGCCTTCGCGGCGAGCAGGGGAGCGGGCAGCGCCTCGGCAACCAGTCCACCGCGGATACTCAATCCAACCTGAGTCGCCGGTGCGGTGACAATGCACACGAAAGGCTGGAGCCGGGTGAGCCCGTCGTTGAACGCAAGCTCGTCCCCGCCGACACTCTCGAAGTGCGTGCCCGCGGCGGCAGCGATAGTAAAGCTGCCATTGGGAAATCGCCGGCCGAGGTCGGTGTTGGCTGCCGGAGAAATGACGATTGTCTCGTCGGTGCGCTTCCACAGGGCTGCTCCGGGGGCGCTGCCGTCGTCATCGTTGAGCGCGACGTGATTGGAGATGAGGAACCGGGCAGGGCTGCCCGACTTCACCTCAATCGACAGCGTCAACTCATGAGGATCGGTCCTGGCTTCTGAAATAACGTGAATCGCGCCCTTGGCGTGCTGATAGATCCAACGGCAGCGGTTGGGCGAGATCTCGAATGCCGACGGCACGTTGAGCAACTGCCACTGATCTGCTACTTGCACGAACACACGCTGGCCGTGGGAGCGGAACAGGCCGAGATAGGTGTGTACCGTTGAGAGGAAGCGATTGATGCTGACGTGTCCTTCCGTCACCATCGAATGAAACACCCCACTCATCCAGGCGGTCGATGTCAGGGCCGTCTCATCGGGAGTCGTGTTCCGGCCCGTACGCAACAGATGCCCGTGTGGCCGCTGCACGCGCAACTCCTTCGCGCGCAGCACGACATGACTGTCCTTGCCATGAAAGAACGACACGCGCGTGCCGTGCTCGTCCACCTCGACGTGGCGCCACTGGGATCCGAACACATCGCGCAACTCTTCCGGACTCAACTCCAGGGCTTTGAGCAACGGCGCGGAGCTGAACAGCGTCGCCGCATGAGGCGCTTCCTCGCCCGTGGAGTAGATGGCCGGGGGTTTGGCCTCCGGGAGTGCCAGTGTCGCAGTTGCCACTTGCGCGTCGGCCGCCGAGGTCGCGCCGGGATGATCGGCAACATAGGTGCCGAAGAATCCAGCTGCCGCACTCGCGCGCGCCTCGAGTTGGATGCGCGAATCACGCAGGACTGCCATCGAATGCTCATGTTGTAATCGGCGTCCCGGAAGCTCACCCGTGACTCCCACCGGTGCCTCTCCCGCACGGCTCGCGAGCCCATGGAACTGCAGCGCATCCGTGGCGAACGACGTCGCTTCCCGCAGAGAGCCGATCAAACACCACGGGTGCTTGCCATCCACCGCCTGGTTCTGCCGCGAGGCGATGAGGAATCCGTGGCCCGGCAACTGCAGTGGTGTGTGATCTATGTATTGACTGACGTAGAACTCGTTGAGTCGGATCGCTCCGTAAGGCGCGAGTGCGACATCCTGTGCGTACGTCAGGTCAACGGACAGCGCCTCGGAATTCGTGTTCTCGAGGTGAACGTGCCAGAACCAGGAAGGTGAGCTCTGGGACAGCACCAGCGCCAAGGAATAGTTGATCCCCTGCCAGGAGCCCGTGCCCACCAGCATGCCGCTCGCCGGATCGGTGTGGAAGCTCGTCGGACTCGTGGGGCCCAGCAAGGGTATCCATTCGACTGTCTGCGCATGCCGCCGCAGATAAAGATTGGCAGGGCCCCCCTCCAGCTCGTTGCCGACGAACAGGGGCAGGCAGATCGATTCGCAATCAAAGCGCCGCAGCGAGCCGTTCGCATTGATTTCGGCGCGCAGCCCGGAGGGGCTGCTCAGGCGCATGAGTGTCTGACCGGCGGAAGCTTCAGCCATGGGAAGTTGTCCTCAAATCCGCGGTGCAGCGCGTGCACCGGCTACTAAAGATTGCAATGAGTTTGAGCGTAGCGACTCTTACGAGCAACCGCTAAGAATAACGTGAGCGCGGCAGGGCGGCGATGTATCGCGTGATGACGGGTGCCAGCAGGATGACTGCCACGAGCCGGGTCGTCTGCATGGCCATGACGAAGGGAACGTCAACCTTGCTCGAAGCCGCTATGATGGCCACGGAATCGGCACCACCGGGGCTCGTGGCGAGATACGCAGTCAGCGGATCCACACCCGCGGTCACGACCAACACCGCGGCCAGCACTGCGCATAGGAAAATCAGCGCCACCATACAGGCGAGAACTCGCGGGAAGGCCTTGGCCGCGTGCGCGAGCAGCGAGCGGGTGAAGCGCAACCCGATGCTCCAGCCGATGACGGCGTAGCTGAGTAGGAGCAACCACGGCGGCAACTCGATGGTCAGCCATCCCATGTGACTCAGTAGCAGACCCAACCCAAGGGGTATCAACAGCGCGCCGGATCTGATGTTGAGTAGATGTGCAACCAATGGCCCCAACGTGGCCAGCGCCAGTGTTTCCAGAAACGGTAGCCAGGACAGGGTTGGAAACCAAACAATACTCGCGACGGCGTGTGACGGGCCCAGGTTCCACAGCCGCGCGACGATCGAAGCGCCTGCGGCAACTACTGCCACACGCAGGTATTGCATGAAAGCAACGAGGCGCGCATCAGCGCCATGAGCCTCCGCCATCACGATCATGGCTGTCGCGGCGCCCGGACTCGATCCCCACAACACGGCCGTACCCGGCAGAATGTGCATGCGGGTCATCCACCAACCGAGCAGGGTGCTCACCGCGATGACTGCCAGCACCCCGAATACAAAGACCGGCCAGCGGCTGAGGATTTCGCTCGCAATGGCCAGCGGCGCCATGTTGGCGATCATGCAGCCAATGAACCCCTGGGCGAGCAGAAACGCCCAATTGGGAACTCGTGCGCTGCCGCCACCGGCGGCGATTGTGATGCCCGCCAACATGGGTCCGAGCAGCAGCGCTGCCGGGACTCGCAGCCACGCAAACATGGCGCCGACGGCTGCCGAGGCGGCGAGCAGGGCGAGCCATTGCGCAATGGACTGTGGGCTACTTCCTGTTGCCGCGGGCGTGCCGGGTACGCTCACCGATTCGCGGCCAGCTCGGGTGCGATTTCGGCCAGGGGTCGCAGGACGAACTCCCGCTCCTGATAGCGCGGATGCGGGATCTCGAGATCCGGCAAGTGCACCACCCGTGAGCCATATAGAATAATGTCGAAGTCAATCACCCGCGGTCCCCAGCGATACGTCGGTACCCGACCCAATTCAATCTCCAACTTTTTCAGTGCATGCAGCAGCGGCAACGGTTCCAACTGAGTGCGGATCTCGGCGACGGCATTGAGGAAGCGCGGTTGCTCGGCGACGCCCCAGGGTGCGGAGCTCAGGAATGAAGACACGCGGACGACTGAAGTATGCGGTAAGCGGCCGATCGCTTCGACCGCGTCGTGGAGGTTGCGGTCCAGATCCGCGCCGAGATTGGTGCCCAAGCCAATAAAAACCCGCTCCTGGCTCGTTGCACTCATACGTCCCCGTATAATGCCCATCCGTGAGGTGACCAGGCAATGACGTTCGAGCTCAACCCGGATTTGACCAGGGATCTGCCCGCGGCAGTGGCCACGATTCTGCAGGAATTCGTGGCGGTGCTGGCAGCATCCCTGGGGTCGGCGCTGGAGTCAGTGATTTTGTTCGGATCCGCTGCGGAAGGTCGATTGCGGGTCACTTCCGACGTCAACCTGCTGGTCGTCGCCAGCGACTGGACGCTGGAGCAGCTCGATTCCGTGCGCGAGCCGCTGCGCTCCGGCCGGGGCGCTTCGCTATTTGGCGGTGGCTGCTGCCGAAACGCGCGCGCGGAGTCTGACGTTGTGGCTGTACCAACTCCACATGTTTCGGCCGCTTCGCTTGGCGTCGTATAGGGCCGTATCGGCGGCTTTGTAGAGGCTGTCTGTGGTCGATCCCTGGCTGGGGCATTGCGCCGAGCCAATGCTGCCTGTCACCTGCATGATGTGATCTTTGAATACAATAGGCTCTGCCAGGCTCGTCAGGATCCGCCGGCAGACCAACTCCACCGATGCGAGCTCACTGGTCTGCGTCAACAGAACCGCGAACTCGTCGCCGCCCAGGCGCGCGACCCGATCTGCCTCACGTACAGAATGTCTCAACCGTAGCGCGATCGTTACCAGCAATGCATCGCCGGCGTCGTGTCCCAGCGTGTCGTTGATGTTTTTGAAGCCGTCGAGATCCACCAGCAACAGGGTGAAGGGTGCCCCGTCGCGCAGGGCGGATGCCACCCGATGCTTCAGATCGTCTTCAAACAGGCGTCGATTGGGCAGCCCCGTCAGCGGATCGTTGTACGCAATCAGCTCCAGTTGACGCTGGCTTTCCCGCAGCTCGTTACTGCGCTTCTCCAATTCGGCGGTGCGTTCATTCACGAGGGCTTGCAGCTCGCGTTGTCGTTGCCGCAGGTAGACGGTGCGCGCCTGCACGAGCAGTGATATCAGCAGCAGACCGAAGATGACCGCCGCGGTTCGGAATCCAAAAGTCTGGTACCAGGCGCTCTCTACGACAATGGGCATCCGCAACGGCTCGGACCAATGGCCGTCGCGGTTCGATCCGCGCAGCTCCAATGTGTAGTTGCCCGGTGGCAGGTTGGTATAGCTGGCCAGGCGGACGGTGGCGTCAGTAGTAATCCAGTCCGGATCGAAGCCCAGCAGCCGGTAGGCGTAGCGGTTGCGCTCGGGAGAGGAATAGTCCAGCGCGGCGAATTCAACTTTGAGGCCGCGTCGGTCCGAGTGCACGTCAGTGACGACGATGGGTGGCTGGTAGGCCCAGGCTTTTACGTGGTCCGGCCGAACCACTGTCAGACCGCCATTGGCACCAAACAGAACTTCGCCGTCGCTCGTCACCGTGCCCGAGTCTGTCCAGAACGTTCGCATGGCAACGCCCTGCGGCCGCTGCATCGACTGAATCGTGAAGCGGGTGCCATCGATGACGGCCAAGCCGTTGTCGGTGCTGACCCAAATGTTGCCGTGTGAGTCTTCGAGCAGCTTGTTGACACCCAGGTGCGGCAGTCCCTCACGCAGGCCGAGTCGTCGAAAGCGCCAGTGTCCCTGGGCGTCCCGGCTCTCGAGCACCTGGACCCCGCTGCCGAAAGAGGCGACCCACAATCGTCCGCGACGATCCACGAGAGTGGCAGCCACGAAGCCGTCCAACAGTTGAGTTGGATCGGCGGAATTGGCCGGTACCCGCTCGATGGCTCCCGAGGAGACATCGACCTGCGCCAGGCTGCTGCGTGTGCCGACCCACAGTGATGAGTCGGGTCCGCGATTGAGGGTTGTGATCCGGGCATCGCCGAGCTCGGCTGCCGCATCGTGACTGACAACAACCGGGTGGGCGGGATTGCTCAGATCGAACGCCCACAAGCCATCCTGCTCGCCGCCAACCCAGAGAGTTCCCGCATCGAAGCTCAGAGCGCGCACGCCGGCCACCGGACTTCTGCCCGGCAGCTCCATGCGCTTGACGGGCTTTGCATGGATGTCCGTCACGTACATTCCCTGTTGAGTGGCAATGTAGACGGTGTCATTGCGACCCAGGACGATATTCTGCACGCGGCCCTTGGGGAGCGCGCTGTCGGGATGAGTGGGGTCGGGAAGCAATTGCGCGACGCGGCCCAGCACCGGGTCGATGATGTCGACGCCGGCGCCCACGCTCAGCCAGATGCGCCCGTCGGGCATGGCGGTGACCGCAAACACTTTCTTGCCACTGATGCCGTTGGGACGACCAGTTGCGCCGAACAGTGTGACGACCGCCTGCTGCTGCGGGTCGTGTTGGCTGATCGCGCCGATGTTGGCCACCCATACCAGGCCGCTGCGGTCCCGGTAGAGCGCATAGATGTAGTCGTCGCTCAGGCTCGTAGGAGTATCCGGATAGTGATGGATGCGGTGAGTGGTACCGCTGCGTGCGTCGATGGCGACAATGCCGCCGCCATCGGTGCCGAGCCAGACTTCACCTGCGGTCGCCTCCGCAATGGCGATTACGCTGTCGGACTGCAGTGTTGATGTCGCGCTCGTTTCGCGTACTTCGCGGGTCGCGCCCGCTTCAAACAGGTAGGCGCCGTGGGCATGGGTCCCGATCCAGGTCCGGCCCGCGCTGTCCTGGAGCAACCGGGTCACCGCGGGTTCGGTTTCCTCGGGAGTGACCAGGGGTAAGGCGGCGAATTTCGTGGTTCCTGTCTGGCGCTTCCACAGGCCGTGTCGCGTACCAACCCACAAGTTGCCATCACGGTCGTTCAACACTGCCTGTACGGCGCCTTCGGGAAGTCCATCGGCCTGCGCCGACGCGAGCGGTGTGAGTTGGTCAGCGTGTTGAGCGACTACGTGGTCCAGCCCGCTTTCCGTGCCTACCCACAGGCCGCCCTTGCCGTCGTTGGTAATCGACAGCACAGCCGTGCCTTTGATACCGGAAGGTCCGGCCGCAACGGCGAAAGAGTCTTTGTCAGCATCGTAACGGGCCAGGCCACCGGCGCTGGTTCCCACCCAAAGGCGGCCGCGATCATCAATGTGCAGCGCGAGGATGAAGCTGTCGGGCAGGGAGCCGGGAACCTGTGTGTCAGCGACATACCGCCGAAAGCGATAGCCGTCCCAACGGACCAGGCCGCTTTGTGTGCCCAGCCAGATGAATCCGCGGGTGTCCTGGATGATGGCGGTGCCGGAGCCGGCCTCCGGGTCGGTGTGGTGCGTGAAGAGGGTGTCCGACAGGGCCGACCACCGCGCCGGATCACCCTCACTCTGGCTTCCCATCGCCACGCTGAAGAACGCTCCACACAGGAGCGCCAGCGCGGCTCGAAGCAACGATTTGGATGAGATCATCACGGCACGAGGGCTCTAGACTCATTCCGAACTAACGGCCATCGTCACCCTATCGGCCGTGGGAATCTGGGTCTTTAGTCGCGCTATGGGCAGGAAATCCCGATTTGAAAGCGGGATGTGCGATCCAGTGCACAATTGGCCAAGGGCCCGGCGCCGGGCCGTCAGAGCTGCTTGACGTACAGGTCGAGGATTCTGCTCCACCCGGAGTTGAGCAGCTCGCGAACGGCGCTGGCGTTACTGCCGAGTCGCTCCAGGTAGCGGTGCTCGAAATCGACGCGCGTACCGCCACTGTCGAGGGAGGTGAAGTTGATCTCGACCTCGGTCACGCACGCGGGGTTGTACGTCCAACTCCCATCCAGTTGCCAGGCCAGCAACACATGACCCGGGGGTTGCCAGTGCAGCACTTTGCCCCATTCGGTCTCTGACCCGTCCTCACCCCGTTCATACCAGCGGCCGCCGGTTCGCGGCTCAACGATTACATCGACCTGAGGGGATTTCCCGGTCGAATGGGATCGGGGCCACCAGCTTCCCATGCGGCTGGTAAACACCGTAAAGGCCCGGTCGACATGGGCCTGGACCACGAGGCTTTTCCGAATCGGCGCAGGCTTGATGGTCGGCGCGTTCATGGTTCTTCCGGGTCCTCGTCCAGCTCGTCGCTGAAACGCTCCAGCGCGTTGCCCCACATGTCATCGAGCCAGGCGCGCACGGCGCCGAGGCCCTTGGGGTCTATTTCATACACGCGTCGCGTGCCGTCGGCTACGTCACGCACGAGTCCAGCGGCCTTCAACACCGCCAGGTGTTGAGAAACCGCGGGACGGGATACTGGCACACCGCGCGCCAGGTCACCAACGGCGCGCGGCCCGGATTTCAGACGTTCAATCAGCTGCCGCCGCGTCGGGTCGGCGAGGGCGTTCAACGCCGCTTCGGCGGTCGCTTTTCTGCGGGTCATTGGACGACGAAGTCAGTCATTTTGACCTTCCGAAGCCGGCCGCGAGGCCGTCGTTGGTTAGTGTGTGCTTACGGTAAGTTAAAACTTACCGATGGTCAAGTGCCACGGCTCGCATGACCAGCGGGGCGAGTGCGCGCGTAAAACGAGGGGCATCCGCGGCTGACATGTGTGACCACTCGGGCAGATTGAACCCCTGCAACTGCTCGAAGTCCGCGAAATGCACACCGGCCGCACCGGTTTTGCGCAGCAAGGGCTCCCATGCCAGCGAGCGGGGAAAGCTTCTGGCCTCGCTCCAATACGCGGGGCCGGCAGCGGAGAATCGTACGAATACAACATCGCCGCCGCGCGAGCGCAGCTTCGCGATGTCGGTCGCGACGCGGACGCTCGCATGGGCCACGATCGCGTCGATGCCGGGATACGCCGTCGCGGCGCTCGCTGGCTTTTCCTCCAGCGACGGCTGGGGCCCGCCCGCGTAGAACAGCCACAGCCGGCGAAACAGCGCCTGATACCCGGGGTCCGCCTCGACACGTGTCCACATTCTCGTGTCACGATCGGCGCGCATCTCGTGCCCTTTGGGCACATCGCGAACCGGAAAGTTACCCGCTCGCAACGGCCATTCGAGCCGCTTCCAAAGAGTGCTGAGCCGTGTCTCATTGTCTATAAAGGCGAGCCTGCTCTCCAGAAGCATCCCGAGGCGGTTGGCTGCGCGCTGCGAGAGTGTTTGTGTGTGGCCGCGGTGTATGAAGTCCGTTGTGTAGGCTTCCGGCTCAACATAGAACAGGTAGGGTGTCACTTCGCACACCACCACACCGCGAAACGACGAGTCTGCGGCCAGTTCGTCGAGTACCGGCTGCGGGTTGCGTCCGGCCATCGCGAGTTGAATCGGGCGGGCTCCGGCGGTCTGCTGCCACGCCGTCAGATCAACGTCCTCCCACATTCTCGACGAGCCGATCAGGACGGTGGCATTGCCCGTCGCGCGCTCGCGCTGCATTTGCCAGACCGCCGGAGTATCTTCGTAGTCGCCGGGAACGAAATAATGGTGCCGCCAGAAGATCTCCCAACCCGCGACGCACGCACACTCGAGGCACAGGACGAGTAACGAGATCAGGCCCCACTGCTGTTCCGGCACTACCCGCCGGGCTAACTCGGTGTCAGAACTCGAAATAGATGAAGGCATCACCGGCTCCTTGTTCCGCAACGAGTGCAAACGCCATGAATGTCCACGCGAACACAACAGTCCACGTTGGCGCGGCCGATACGACCGACTCCAGGCGAGTTGATCGCAATTGCCAGTGAGTTGCGAGCATTACGCCCACAATCACGCCGACAGCGACGATGTCATTCCAGTAGAGAGCCTCGTGAGTCGCGACGGTTGCTCCGGCCATTGATCGGAGCATTCCTGCGGCGTCGGCAAAGGTATGAGCACGGAAGAAGACCCAGGTCACCGTGACGACCAGGAAAGTGCCGAGCATGCCCAACGTGCTGGTACGCGACGACGCGCTCGTTGCAACACGACAGCTTCGCAACCAACGCTCAATCGCGAGATAGGCGCCGTGCAGTCCTCCCCAGGCAACGAAGGTCCAACTGGCGCCGTGCCACAAACCGCCCAGCAGCATCGTGATCATCAGGTTGATGTAGGTGCGCAGCTCCCCCTGCCGGTTACCTCCCAAGGGCACATACAAGTAGTCGCGCAGCCAGGTTGACAACGAGATGTGCCACCGCCGCCAGAAGTCTGAAAAGCCGACCGCCGCATAGGGGAAGTTGAAGTTGTCATTCAAGGCAAACCCCAGAGCGAGCGCGGCACCGATGGCGGTGGTCGAGTAACCGGCGAAGTCAAAGAAGATCTGACCGGAGAAGGCGACTGCGCCCGCCCAGGCGTCCAGTGAGTCGAGATTGCGCGGCGCCTTTTGGACCGCGTCGACCACGGGGGCGAGGAAGCCGTCTGCCAGTACCACCTTCTCGAACAATCCCAGGGTCATGAGCGCCAGGCCCCAGATCAACTGCTCGCGAGAGGCGCGCCGTGGCTGCTCAAACTGCGGAATGAGCAGGGTGGGGCGCACGATCGGGCCCGCGACGAGGTGGGGAAAGAAGGTGACGAACAGGGCGAAGTCGAGAAAGCGCCGGGTGGGTTGGGCGCGTCCCAGATAAACATCCAGCGAGTAGGCGATCGACTGGAACGTATAGAACGAGATCCCGACGGGCAGGACGATGTCCCACTTTGGAGGCACGTAGTCGATGCCGACGACACGCGCTGCAAGCGCGAAGTTGTCCATGAGGAACGTGCCGTACTTGAAGTACCCGAGGAAGCCCAGGTTTGCGACGAGCGACAGCGCGAGGATGAGCTTTCGCCGCCCGGGATCGTGAGAGGCGCTGATCCAGGCGGCGACTTTCCAGTCGACGGCCGTGGAGATCCACAGCAGGATCACGAACGGCGGGCTCCAGGCGGCATAGAAGAGATAGCTCGCGAGGAGCAGGTTGATCTTCTTCACGCGCCAGGGCAGTGGCAAATTGTGAAGCCCGAGCAGGGCGGCGAAGAACACCGCGAAGGTCAGCGAATTGAATAGCATGGGCACACACTCGCCGCAGGTGCGGGCTCAGGACCATGGTTTGGGGATGACTTTTGGCTCACATTCAGCTCACAGCAGTCCGCAGCACGTGACCGGAGCGAGCTCGGGGCCCGTCCGGATCCGTTTCGATGTGTTTGAGGCCGACCTGCGAACGGGGGAGCTGTTCAGACAGGGGAAGCGGGTTGCGCTGCCCAACCAGTCGTTTCTCGCCTTGGCCGCGTTGCTGGAGCAACCCGGGCAGGTGGTCTCGCGTGATGAGCTGCGGGCCCGGCTCTGGCCGGACGCGCGCGTGGTCGAATTCGACCAAGGTCTGAACGCCAGCATGAACCGGTTGCGGGAAGCCCTGGGCGATTCAGCGGGGCAGCCGCGTTTCGTGGAGACCCTGCCGCGGCGGGGTTACCGGTTCATCGGTACCGTCCACCCGGATCCTGTCCCTCCAGGTACGGGTGCGGCTGCGGATGCGCGAGCGGTGCCGGTTCGGATGTACGGGCTCGCGGTACTGCTGGCGATTCTGATTGTGTCCGTGACCCTGGTGCGATGGCAGTCGGAACATGAGGCAGACCTGTTTGCCAATCCCCGTATCCAGCGACTGACCAGCTCTGTGGGGCGGGAAGTGGCTCCTTCGTTTGCCGCGGATGGGCGCAGCTTTGTGTACGGTTGGAATGGAGGTGCCGACAGCGAGGGTCGGTTCGATCTATATATAAAGAGAATCGATTCGGAGCACCTGCTGCGACTCACGCACTCGCCGGCTATTGCGATCAGTCCGGCGTGGGCGCCCGGTGGAGGCGAAGTCGCGTTCGCCCGTGTCACTGCGGATGAGAGTGGGATCTACTCCATTGCCGCGACAGGAGGCACGGAGCGTCTACTGACGCCAGCGAGTTTTCTCTACGAGTCTTTCATGCAGTTGAGCTGGTCACCGGATGGCCGCTCGCTGGCTTATTCGGCGATTGGATCGGGCGCTTCGAGTTTCATTCACGTGTTGAGGTTGGACAGCCTGTCCAAGCGTGTACTCCCGCGTCCGCCCCGATGTGCAGATGCCGGAACGCCGGCCTTTTCTCCCGATGGCCGCCAGCTCGCGTTCGTGTGTACATCGAGCTTGGCTGTCTACTCGGTGTATGTAACTGACTCGTCCGCGGCCAATCCCCGACTTTTGGGTTCCCTCCAGGGTAATCCGCGGGGGCTGGCGTGGTCCACGGACGGACGTGGATTGATTTTGGCCAACGACTCCGCAGACGGCAGTGCTCTGTGGTTGCTGACGTTACGCGGAGCTTTGTCACGCCTGCCGCTGTCGGAGGAGGCGCTGGGCCCGGGTCTGGCAGCAACACCTCAGGGTAGCGCTTTCGTGCGTGAACGACAGCGTGTCGAGCTCTGGCGCGTCGACCTGACATCGGCTGCCGATTCGGGCGGTGCCTTGGTTGATGCGTCGTCCAGTCAACTGGTGCCTGAGTACTCGCCTGATGGGGCGCGTGTTGTGTTTCAATCGGGTCGCTCGGGGAGCCCGGAAATATGGCTGGCCGACAGTGATGGGCACAATCCCCGCCAACTGACGGCCTTCAAGGGTCCTCTGACCGGCGGCCCCGGCTGGTGCAGCGATGGACGCCGGATTGCCTTCGACTCGCGGGTGTCGGGGACTTCGGCAATCTATGTAATGGACGTTCCGGACGGCCCGTCACATCCGCTCGCAACATCGCAAAGCAACTTGTCGCTGCCGGTCTGGTCGCAGGACTGTCGATGGATCTTCGCGAGCGACGGGCGTGCCACGCTGTATCGCGTGCCAGCCTCTGGCGGCGCTGCAGAGCAGTTCACGCACAAGCGGACTTATCGCGCCGCCGTCAGTGGCGACAGAGTCACATTCAATGTTGCGACCCCGCAAGGGATCGAGCTGTGGTCCCGAGCCGCAGCGGGGGGTAGCGAACAGCCATTGGAGGGCATGCCGCATTTGCGCTATTCGGATGGCTGGTGCGCCGCTCGCAGTGGCATTTACTACACGAGCGCCGAGTCGCAAATCACAACAGTCAACTTCTATGACTTCGCTTCCCACCGCAGCAAGGTCGTGCGTCCCCTGACGGGAACGCCGGCAGCGCTCGGTGGTCTCGGTATCACGGTTTCCCCGGACGAGCGCTGGCTCATATACACCCGGAGTGCCGATTGGCAGGGCGATGTCATTCTCATTTCATTTCGCTGACGCTGTGGGAGTTAATATTCCAGGATGATATTGCCGCGCCGGATACTACTGTTGGTGCTCCTTCTGAGCGTCGTGCCACATGCCTGGGGTGGAGTACTCGCATACGCCGCGGGTGATGTTGCCGAGTGTGAAGGCGGGCCGCCGGAAAAAACGGCTGCTGCGCGGACCGCGAAAATGATTCCGACCGATGCAGTCGTGTTCGTCGTCGGAGATACGACATACCCGCATGCGGATCGGGCAACACTGGAGGCGTGTTACACACCCACCTGGGGACCGTTTCTGGCGCGCACGTATGCCGTTCCGGGTAATCATGATTACGTCGATGGCTCGCCGAGTGACTTTCTGGACTACTTCGGCGCGCGCATCGCGCATCGGACGTGGTTTCGCGCCCAGGTTGGGGACTGGTGGGTGATTGGGCTCGACAGCAATATCGACGGTGCGCCTCTCGCGCAGCAGCAGGCCTGGCTCGAAGCGCAATTGAAAGAGATCGAGGGTGACGGCAGGTGCGTGCTGGCGATGTGGCATCACCCGGTGTTTTCCACCGGCCTGCATCGGAAAGACGGGAAGCGCATGCTGCCTGCGTGGACCGCGTTGGAGCACGCCGGAGCCGACCTCGTGTTGAATGGCCACGAGCACTTCTATGAGTCGTTCGAACGTAAGGACGCCTCAGGGAAGAACGATCCAACCGGACTGCGCGAGATCATTGCCGGGACCGGCGGTGCCGGGTTGTATGATCTGTCAGTTGTCCGCGGGGCCAAGACCTACGCGCGAGTGCACGGGCTGTTGGAGTTGCATCTGGAGAAGGATCACTACGAATACGCCTTTCGCACGCTGAATGGGCGCACTCGCGATGCCGGCGCCGGACAATGCCGTCGCGCACCAAAGCCTGACTCCGCTCCGTAGACGCATGCGCTCGTCATTTATTGTCTGCAGGGGTCTCCCTTTCGAGTGAGGCGATTGTTATCGCCCGGTGAGCTTCTTTTTCGAAACTTCTCGCGTATACAGAGCATCAGCCAATACCGATAGAGAAACAGGCCATGCGGAACATCAAACGAGTGCGATTGCTGGTGGGGCTTGCCCTCCTGGGCGCAGCGGGGATGGCCGTGGCCGATGTGCAGGAGACCGTTGTTGTGGTGGGCGGGGCGCAGGAAGCTCTGAGCTGCAATGAGGCGACCCCTGAGCGGGCCCGATGGCTCGCGGACAAAGCTTCCCATGACGGTGCTTTTCAGCGCGCCGGCGAGTGCTATCTGGTCGCTGGCCAGCATTCTCTCGCCGACCAGGCGTTCGTGAGGGCTTCTGCGCAGTCGAAAGGGGACACTTCCCAGCGACTGGCATCGAACCTGAACGACATCAAAGCCCAGGCGCGCCAGATGAAACAGGCCTTTCAACACCGCTAATCGACCGGTCACGGGCGCTCGCCCGTGATGCGACGCGGGCCGAGCCGCTAGAATGGGCGTTTCGGATGGATTTGAAGGCCCACAATGTCACTGTTCTCGCGCTTCTTTCGTAAAGCGCCCCCGTCTCCCGCATTCCCGGCACCTCCCGCCGAGCCCGTGGCAAGCCCCGCTGTCGCACGCGCCGCGCCGTCGCCGGATCGTGCCTTGGCTGCTGCCCAGGAAGAGGCTGCGCTGCAGGCGGCGATTGAGGGGAACGACACTGAAACAATCGGCCGCCTGGTTGTGGCGGGAACGTCCACCAAGGTGCGGCAGCAGGCCGCGCAGGTCATCGAGGATGCCGCCCGGCTCCGGGAACTGATCCGGCAAGTGAGGGGCGGAAACGATAAAAGTGTCTACAGGATCCTCACGTCCAAACGGGACGCGCTGCTCGTAGAGGCACGCAAGCAGGAGCAGCTGCAGGAAGAGCTCAATGCCGCCTCGGCGGCGATCGAGCGCCACAGTCATCGGTCTTACGACGCGCTGTTCGCTCCAACACTGGACCAGCTGGAGATTCGCTGGAAGGCGGTCGCCGCGCAGGCGCAACCGGAATTGGTTGCGACAGTCAGCCAGGCGATCGATCGCTCTCGAGAGGTGATTGCCAGTCATCTGCGGCAGATCGCGGTGGAAGCCTCGCGCCAACTGGCTGCCGAAAATGCGGCCGCCGAGGCCCAGCGCGTCAGGGAGCTGGAGGAGAAGGCCGCCGCCGCAGCCGCAGCCGAGCGAGCCCAAGCCCAGGAACAGGAGCGCAAGGCGCGGGTGGAAAAGCAGGAGGCCGAAGCGCTCGCATTCCGGCAGTTGGGCGGTCTCATCCGTAAGGCGCTCAGCGCTCTCAACGAAGGCAGTACCGGGCGGGCCGCGGGACTGCGGCGCGCCATCGAAGAGAGGTTGGCGGACGCACCGCCGCTGTCACCTCATCTCACCAACCAACTTCAGAGCCTCGACACGCGACTCAACGAGCTGAAGGACTGGAAGAGCTTCTCGGTGGGGCCGAAGCGCGCTGAGCTGATGGAGGAGATGGAGTCGCTCGTGGATGCCACTTTGGATCCGCCCGTGCTGGCGGAGCGGATCAAGAGCCTGCAGGAAGAGTGGCGCACGTTGAGCAAGGGCGCGGGTGAGAACCTCGAAGCGGATTGGCAGCGCTTCCAGGAAGCGTCGCAGAAGGCATACCAGCCGTGTCGCGAATACTTCGAGGCGCAATCGCTGCTGCGGCAGGAAAACCTGCAGCGCAGGGAGGCGTTGCTCGCCCGGTTGGTTGCGTTTGAAACCGGACACGACTGGGAGCAGCCGGACTGGCGTACGGTGTTGCTCGCGCTGCGCGAATCCAAACAGCAGTGGCGCCAGCATTCACCCGTCGACCGCGCCGCGGGCAAGGCTTCGCAGCAACAGTTTGTTGCGATCACGTCCAAACTGCAAAATCGCCTGGATGCCGCGTATGCTGCGAACGTCAGCCGGAAAAGATCTTTGATCGAGCGCGCCCAACAGTTGTGTACCGCTGAAGACAGCCGCAAATCCATCGACGAGGTCAAGGACCTGCAGCGCCAGTGGCAGGCTGTCGGACCCGTGCCGCGCGACGAGGATCATCGTCTGTGGGAAGAGTTCCGGCAGCACTGCGATGCGGTGTTTCAACGCCGGCAGCTGGAGTTCGCGGAATACAGCACGGCGCTGGAGGCCAACAAATTGCAGGCCGTTGCCATGTGTGAGGAGCTCGGCGCGATTGCGCAGTTGTCCGGGCCGCCGCTGCTGCACAGCACGGCTCGTGTCACGGAGTTGCGGGGTGCGTTCGCGGCGCTTGGTGAGTTTCCTCGCGGCGTTGCGCGCGAGCTGCATGGTCGGTTTGAGCGGGCGGTGGAGCGTTGTGAGGCGGCGGTTGCCCGCCAGAAGTTGCACGACGAAGAGCACAGCTGGACCGCCCTGTTGGATGCCGCGAATCGCGTGCGTGCCTACAAGTTGGCACTCGTGTGGGCAGCGGACATGGCACAACAGGACACGTTGCGACAGGCAGCCGAGGACTATTTTGCAACGGTCCCCCGGTGGCCGAAGGGCGGCCACGAGGCCGTGAAAAGTGCACTGGCGGGCACGGCGAGCGCTGATCTCGAGGCCAATGAGAAGGCGCTGCGGCTGCTGTGTATTCGCGCTGAAATTCTGGCGGACCGTCCGAGTCCGGCTGAGGATCAGCCGCTGCGCCGTGAGTACCAGGTACAGCGCCTGGTGCAGAGCATGGGGCAGGGGATTGCCGCTGATGCGAGTCAAATGGACACGCTGACAATCGAGTGGGTGCGCACGGGTCCGATCGAAGAGGCCACGTACGCGCAGCTTCTGGACAGATTCAAGGGGTGCCGCCCGCACTGAGTGGCGGGCCCGCCTTCAGCACCGGCCTACATGAAAACATCGCTCGAGCAGGCCTGGCTGCAGATCAGCACCGATCTCGACGAGGTGCTCGACCTCGACGCCCAGGCGCGTCAGGCGTGGCTCGTGTCGCTGGAAACACGCGACCCGGACCGGGCTGAGCGTGTTCGTCCCTACATGCTCGATCTCAAGAAGCTCGAGAGTGACCATTTCCTCGCTCGCGCACTGCCGAGTGTGCTCGCGGTCAACACCAGTCTTGCGGGACGGCGGCTCGGCTCCTACACCGTGGAATCGGAGCGTTACAGCACCGCAGCTGCATTTGCGGGGGACCTCGAGCGTCACCTGCGAAGTGAGCCCATTCTCGCGCGCAGCCAGAGCGCCTGGTACCGGGCCGGAAAATTCCTGGTCCGGAACAAACTGCCCGTACTGGCGGCATCCGCCTTCCTCGTGGCCATGATCGCGGCCCTTGGAATGGCACTTTGGCAAACCCATGTGGCGCGCGAGCAGGCGGTCGAGGCTCAGGAGCTCCAACAGTGAGGCGCGCACGCGGGACTGGCGCTCTTGCTGTTGAAGCGTAATGATTCCCGAGCCGCCCTGGCGCAACGGAGAAATTGATGCGTGTACTCGCGATGCTGATCGCCCTGGTGTTGTCTTCCTGGACGTTGGCCTCAGAGCCAACACTGTCCATCAGTGCAGGTGGCAACGCGAAGGAATACAGCGCCGCAACCCTGCTCGGCAGAAGTGATGCCGTTTCAATCACCGTGCCGAACGATGTTTCCTATCGGCGCTCGATGACCTATCGGGCGGTTCCCTTGTTGGCATTGCTGCTGGCACCGCACGCCAGTCAGTTTGATACCCTCGAAGCGCACGCGACTGATGGATTTGTTGCGCAAATTCCCCTGGAGCTGGTTACTCATGGGGCCAACGGCGGTGCAATCGCGTATCTTGCGGTGGAAGACCCGGCGCATCCGTGGGCGGCGCTGCCGAATGAGAAAAAGTCCGCGGGTCCTTTCTACCTGGTCTGGGATCATCCGCAACGCTCGGACGTGCGCGTCGAGCAGTGGCCGTATGCTTTGATGAGTCTCAGTCTTGCGGAGAGTCCTGTGCATCGCTGGCCGCAGTTGGCGAGCCATTCTGCTGACCCACAGGCGCTTGCCGGGCAAAAAGTGTTTGTGACGTTTTGTCTCCCCTGTCATCAGCTCAATGGTGCCGGCGTGGGTAAGGTCGGTCCCGACCTCGGAAAGCCCATGCCGGTTACTCAGTATCTGACTGAGGCCGGTTTGCGTGCCATCGTCCGCAACCCCGCTGGTGTCCGGACCTGGCCCGAGCAACACATGACGGGGTTTGGCACGAAGACGCTGCCGGATGCGGACCTGGATGCCTTGGTGACTTATCTGAAGTCGATGGCGCCGGCGTCCAGGTAGGGTGACCGCGGCGTTGGTCTGACTGTGGCGGGGGCAACTCTTAACGGCTATTAAGCGTTCCCTCCGGCACGCAGGGTTTTCTTATGCGCGACTGGCGCCCAGTCTCGTCAACAACGAGAGCGAGGTGGAGGCGGCGTTGCGGGCCGTGCGCGCAATCGTTTAGGGATCACTCAGGCCGATCACGCCAACAACCTGTGATCCTTGGGCAGATGGGCGTACCAGGTGGCCAGCCGATGGCGGATGGTCTTCTCGCCCACCTGGTCCTCCGGCATGGGTGTGATCAGCTTGTCGTGCACGAGCAGTCTGTAGACATACAGTGCCTTGGCGCTGGCGGAGTCCGTGGCCTCAAACTGGACGGCCCCACGACCTTCGGCATAGCGAATGCCGGCCAGCAGCGCCGCCTTGAACTGTTCCGCCTCATGCTTCAGCTTGCTCATCGAGTGGCCCAGTTGCCCCAAAGTGTGAACAGGATACGCTTCCGCGGTGGCTGGGGGCAGGCGTATGCTGTTCGTACTGGACGACACCGACCTGCCTCGAGGGGTGACGACTCATGGCTGCCAAGAACAAGCGAACGACGGTACCCGGCCTCCACGGGCGAGCGATGCAGCACCGCGAGGATCTTCTGGAAGAAGCACGCGGCCTGCGACGTGACGGCAAGATCGGCGCGGCCAAGGGCGTCGAAGGGCGCGCCCAACAAGTTGAACAACTCGTGGGCGCGTTGGAGGGGGAAGCTCGGCCTGCGGACAAGTCGCTAAATTAGCTGCGCCTCTTCAAGACTCGGCGCAGAGCCAGCGTTTGCGCCGTGCCGAATGCGTTCGATGTAATCCAATAGAGCGCAATTCCGGACGACAAATGCAGCGCCGCCAGGAGACAGAACACGGCGGGTAGCACTATTAGCAGCAGACGCATCTGCTCAGGCACCTGCGGAGCGACAGCCATGGCTGCCGCGGTCGTCACGGCGGCGAGGATTGCCAGGATGGCATCGGGGCGCCCTAGATTCCGGACCCACAGAAACGCCGCAGGTCCCACTCCGTTTCTCAAAGTCTGATAGAGGCCCAAGATCAGCGGCATCTGCACGATTGCGCCGAGCAGGCTTTTGCCATCGGCCATGCTGAGCCCATGTTGTTGATACAGCTCCAGCGTCTTGCGCATTTGCGCCCGTCGGTCCGTTGCGTATTTCTCTTTGAGTGCCTGCAACTGTGGGGCGAGCATCGCCAGCTTCTGCTGGCGGGCGGCAGCGCGAAGTGCGAGCGACCACGTGAGAGGCAGCAGGGCAGTGCGCATTGCTAATGTCAGAACGACAACCGCCAACCCGGCGCCGAGTCCCCAATCGGTCGCCAACGTTTGCAGCATCTGCTGCAACAACCCGGTCCATGCGTGCCACAGTTCCATATTCCTTCACTCCTGAATATGCGTGCCATCCGGCAACGCAAAGGCCACAATACTACTTCCTGAGGCGGCCCCGTTCTTGCCGCCGCCGCAAACAATCACAATATACTGCCTCCCGCCCAACTCATAAATGGCCGGCGTTGCGTTGCCCGCGGCCGGCAGAACCGATGCGATGGACCCGCCCCGAAGACGGGCCTGATAATAAGCGTCCCGGCGGTGTTTGCGCCTGCCCGTGCCAAGGAGGAGGGTTCAGATGATCCTGATCGGCCAATTCGACTCGCCGTTCGTGCGGCGGGTCGGTATCGCCCTCGAGCTGTATGGATTCGAGTACGAGCACCGTCCATGGTCCACGTTCGGTGATGCGGAGCTGATCGCGCCGTACAATCCCCTGCGGCGCGTACCAACTCTGGTGTTGAGTAATACGGAATCGCTGATTGAGAGCGCCGCCATCCTGGATTATCTGGATGAGCTGGTCGGTCCTGGTAGGGCACTGATCGCCGAATCGGGTTCGGCGCGCCGCCGCGCGCTGAAGGTGTGCGCGCTGGCGACGGGGCTCAATGACAAGACGGTGAGCTTGTTCTATGAACGGGCGCTCCATGACAAACTATCACCCACCTGGGTGCAGCGTTGTGAAGCACAGATCCGCGGTGTTTTGGCTGTGCTGGAGGCAGACCGACGTGGCAGGTCGACGCCTTACTGGTTTGGTGATGCTATCGGCCACGCCGACATCGCCGTCGCTTGCGCGATGCGTTACCTGGGCGCCGCCCATCCCGCGTTGGCGTCCCAGGGTGGCTGGCCCGCACTGACTGCCCATGTGGACCGGTGTGAGGCATTGGCCCCTTTTAAGAAGATCTTTCAGCCCTTTCTACCCCCAGCATGACCGGGCGGATCTGCGCATGCGATCACGAGTGTCCGGGTGTTGGTAATCAGCATGGCGGCCACGGCCTCGGGTTTGAGGACAAACTTTCCGGTGAGCCAATGAGTGAGCAGCGCAATCTGCTGTTCTGCCACCAGCAGTGCGATCAATGCCGGGGGGATCCTTGATCGCCCGCCCCGCGGCAGACGGGGCTCTATCAGTCGGGCCAGCGATCTGACCCAGACAGCACGGATGGGCGATTCAAAAAAAACGCGGTTGACGGCGCGTTGCTGGCTGAAATGAGCTAGCAAAGGCAACAGACTCTGTGGCGTGACATCGTCACCGACGCACGCCGCCAACCCGCTCGAGGGGTGCTCCAGGCTTTCCGCGAGCAGGTCTTTTTTGCTCGTGTAGTGCGAATAGAATGTTGAGCGTCCGACGTTCGCTTTGTCGCTGATCTCACCGATCGTTACGGCTTCATAGCCGCGGGACAGCACCAGCTCGACAAACGCCGATGTAAGCGCTCCTCGCGTCTTCTGTGCACGGCGGTCCATTTTTCGCTTTGCCATCGGTTCTCACTTGCCATTCCCGGACAAAAACACGCATTTGTTCAGTATTGAACAACGCGCGGCTCTTTTGCGCCAACTTCCAGTGTCATTACTATAAAACAGTCGCCACTCATCGGAAGGCGTTTATGACTGCTGCAGATCCAACTCATCGCCCGCATCGCGGTCTGGCAGCTGCGTTTGCTCTGTGCGCGGTAGCTACCGCGACTCTGCTGGCGAACCATCCCGGTGGGGGTGGGGGTAGTTTCGCCGACTCACTCAAAGCCGAAGCGCGAAACCAACTCAGCGACGCAATCGTGCATGGCGGCTTCATCGTCACGCTGTGTGTGCTCATTGTCTGCTTCGTGCTCTGGTCGCGTCTGCTCGGTTCAGCCCGTGTTGCCGTCGTTGTTGGGATGGTGGCGTTCTGTGTTGGGTGCGGAGGGTTGATTGCGTCGATGATTTTGGATGGGTTTGTGTCGCCGGCCCTCGCGGTCCGTTTTGTGGGGACGGACAGTCCGGGCAACCTGGCGATGGCCAGGACGTTGCTGGTTTTTTGCGGGACGTCGATCCGGTTCCTCATGTCGCTGGGCATTGCGTTTCAGTCCGTGGCCATGCTCAGCTGGTCGTCGGTTCTTCTGACCCGCAGCGGCGGGCGCGGGCGTGCGGTGGGCATCTTTGGCTCAGTCTGTGCGGTTTTACTGATTGTCGCGCTGCTGGCCGCTCCCGCGAAGCTGACGACACATGTGCTGCTGGCTGGAATAGGGGTCCAGGTCGTCTGGTACCTCGGACTCGCGGGGTTACTGTGTGCATCGCACAAAAGATTACAAGAGGAGGCGCTCCCCCGTACGGCCGAGGGCGTATAAATTCCTAATTATGCTAGCCTTCCGGTGAGTGACTAACACACCGATCGGCTCCGTGCCCCCGCAGAATCAGACCTTCCCATTGCCCGGCAGCGCGGGCGGTTCCGGTGCCCTGCCGGCGCGCGCGGCTGCGGTATCGGTCCAGCCCATGCAGCCCATCGTGTTCGGCTTCGGCCGGCTGGGGGACATGGTGATGCTCAGCTCCGTGCTGCACCTGCTGCACCAGCGGTTCGGCCGCAGTTGCCTGGTCGTCGGCGCCGGGCCCTGGAATTCCGGGCTGTTTCAAGGACATCCCGACGTCGAGCGGGTGCTGTCTTTTTCCCGGCACATGCCGTTCATGCTGAGCCCGGCGTGGTGGCAACTTCTCTCCGCGCTGCACCGGGTTCGGCCGGGCCCCGTGTATGTATGCGAGCGCTCGCCGCGGCAGTTGGCGCGAATCCGCCGGATGCTGGCACTCAGTGGCATCGAATCGGCGCGCTGTTTGTTCATCGGCGACATTGCGAGCGAAGCAGAGCATTGGGTCGACCGATACCTGCAATTGGGTCGACTCACCCCGCCCGCGATTGGCGCCGCCGACTATCCGTTCACATCAGGTAAACCTGCCCCGCGCCTGAGCGTTTCGGACCCGGAGCGAGTGGAGCGGGATGCCTGGCTTCAGGCTCGCGGCTGGCTGGGTCGAAAGCTCGTGCTGCTCCAGCCGGGTAACTTTCGCACTATGAGCCGTCGCCGCGATGAATGGCGGCGACGCAAGGCGGACGACAAGGCGTGGCCCGTTGAGAATTGGGTTTCTCTGGTGCGCAGGGTTCTGGACGCTTTGCCGGATGCACGGGTGATCCTCTGCGGCGCACCGCAGGAAGGGGCCTTGCTGCACGAGATTCAGCTGAGCGCGGGAAGCTCGGATGTGGTTGCAGCGGAATTGAGCCTGCGGCAACTGTTGGCGTTGAGCGAGTCGGGTCACAGTATGATTTCGGTGGACACAGGGCCGGCGCATGCCGCTGCCGCGTTGGGTCTGCCCCTTGTTGTCATGTTTGGCGCCGAGCCGCAGCATGTCTGGTTGCCGCGCAGCCCTTCGGGCTCTCCAGTGTTGGGACTCGGTGGTCCCACCGACTCCAGTCGCGTCGATCAGATTCCGGTGGATGCAGTGTTCAACGCCTGGCGCTCGCTAGAGCGGTGACTGGTGACTCGATGAGCGGCGTCAGTCGCGAACCCGCGCGTGAACTTCGGGCACTGCCGCCCGTATCTTTGCAGCCGACCGTGTTCTTTTTCTGCCGGCTGGGCGACATGGTCATGTTGGCCCGTCTGCTGAATCTGCTTCACCGGCGGTTCGGGCTACCCTGTCAGGTCATCGGGACGGGATCGTGGACGTCGTCAGTCTATGAGGGTCATCCCGATGTACAGGGGGTGTGGTCCTTCCATCGCCACTTTCCGTTTCCCTTTGACAGTGCATGGCCGGCGGTCCGTCGTGCGCTACGCGCCAGCGCTCCCGGCCCTATCTATATATGTGAGCGCCACTACCGCCAGCTTCCTCGAATCCGACGGATGCTGCGACTGGCCGGCGTCGACCCGGGTCGCTGCGTATTTCTGACCGATGAGCCGGTTACAGGCCCGGAGCACTTGGTCGACAGGCTGCTGCGCCTGGGCATCCGAACGCCGGGAGCGATTCGCGCTGCCGATTACCCGATTCCGGATCTCGCCTCCGTGGACGGCCCGCGGTTGTACGTTTTGGATTCGGAGCGGGCTCAGCACGAGGCCTGGCTCGAGAGCCAGGGGTGGTCGGGACGAGAGTGCATTCTCATCCAACCTGGCAACCATCGCAGTATGGGTCCCCGGCGGAAGCGCTGGCGCCGAATGAACACGGACGACAAGTGGTGGCCACTCGAGCGCTGGGCTGAGCTGCTGCATAAAATCCACGAGCACCGCAAAGACGCGCTGATCATCATCCGCGGCTCTCCTGAAGAAGTGTCCATGCTTCAGGAGATCAAGGATGTCGCGAAGCTGGACGCGGTGGCTGTGTATGGGCACGGTCTGCGGCCGCTGTTCGCCCTGTGCGAGGCGGCGCACAGCATGGTGTCCGTCGATACCGGCCCGGCGCATGTCGCCGCTGCGCTGAGCTTGCCGCTGGCAGTGCTGTATGGCGCCGAGTCGCCCGGCTACTGGCTACCCCGGACGCCGTCCGGATCTCCCGTGTTGGGGGTTGGCGGGCCGCCTGATTCCAATCGTGCGGAGCAGGTGTCAGTTGACGCGTTGTTTAACGCGTGGGTCACGGTAGTTGAGCGGAAGGAAAGGGCGGGTGACATCCCCGTCGCTCGGGCGGCGAGCGCTCAGTAAAACCGCCGGCCGGCCACATGGCCCCATTGAAGGTCGCGCTTCCTTAGCGCTGCCACACGCCTGTTTCGGCGATCCTGCCTGCCGGCGCGATCACCGTGTATGATTTAAAGCGCGCTGTATTGTGTGCTTGAGAGTACCGAGTTCTCCGCTATCCGGCGAGTCGTAGGGGCGCGCAATTTGCCGGCTCGATCCGTTCGCGCATGAATTTATTGAACGATGAGCCATCGCGTTGCTGCGTGAGAAAATCCGGCAGCGAATTTCGCAGCGCTGCGGCGGTGACGAGCTCGGAAGGCGCGATGCCAGGTCTAATCGTGCGCAGCCAAGAGCCAAAGGACGACCAGACCAGGCGCGGATGTTGGATGGCGAGGCACTGCAGGAGCCCCTGAGCGATCAGGCCGATCTGGATGTGGCGGTGGTAGGCGCTGAGCTTGCGTCGCACGCTGGCGCGGTAGTGCTCGCTCGCGCGATGCAGATGTTGGGTGCCCGAGTGGCGAGCGATCCTGGGCATGGCCTGCATCCAAAAGTGATATGCGTAGGCGCCCAGTACACGCAGCGCCTGCTTGAAGGACAGTTCGATCTTGAAGCGCAACCCATACAGTCGAATGACCTCGATCGGCGGTAGCGACAGATCGGTCGTGATGAAGATCGAACGCCCGCGCACCGCATGATCGACCAGCACGAAGCGCGCCACGGTGCGCAGTGGCCGCCAGATCAGGTCGCGGCACAGAAAGCGGATCGTGACATCGCGCTCCCCGTACACGGGGCTGTCAGCCTGTTGCCAGTCGTGCGCTGGTGATTCGAACAACGACCACAGTTTGAGCTTTCTGCCGTACACGCGCGGACGACCCCGTTTTCGCGGTCCTCGCGGGGCGGCTGCGGGAATGTACGCCACGGCACTGCGACGCACGCGCGAGATCAAATGACTCCCGCTGGCGCGTAGGCGCTGCGCTACGGTCGCGCAAGCATAGTAGGCATCGGCCACGAAGTAGAAGGATTGCCCGAGCGCCAGAGAGTCCAACAGATCACAGCACTTGCCGGGCAAGGTACGGTGATCGCGATTGGTGAACTTCACGCCCTCGTGGATGCGCCCCGCCAAGGGCACGGCGAAGAAGGAGTCCGCGGCGGCCACCAGTAAGGAGACGACCTGCACGGAGTGCCCCATGATGAACGGTGGCTTGGTGTTGCTCTCCCCGGGCTGATGCAGCAGTTTGACCCCTGGCATACGCCGCCCGGACTTGGGGATTTTGATGCCGTCCCTCAACAGCACCAACTTGTCGGCAAACCGATGTACCGGCAAGAGCGCCAGGGCACGCTGTGTCCAATGAACCGTCAACCGATCCACATCCACGGCCGAAGAGTGGAAGAAATCCAGTAGCCGGTCGTAACAGCGCGGGGCGAGCCCCAGGGTGCGCACGACGCTACTGACCCCGAGCAAGTCCTCGCGAGCACAGATCCCGGCCAGAGAAACCAGGAGCCACAGAAAGCTCCTCTGACGCGCACACGCCATCCGTAGCGGGGCGACCATCGAGTACCAGTGGCACCACAGCTGCATTGCACCTCCTCATATCTGATAGCCTAATACGGCTATCAGACTGGAATGATACAATATCCCCATGCAGCCCGAGCGCATCGAACAGCAGATCCGCAAGATCAAAGAGGAATTAGTCAGCCTCGGGCCGATGCGCCCAGGCAGTCTGTCGCGCCAGTACTCGGTGTGTGGGAAGCCCGGCTGTGCCTGTGCGAACCCGGACAAGCCCAAGAAGCACGGGCCGTTCTACCAGTTGAGTTATGCCCACCAGGGCAAGAGCAGCACCCGCTTCGTGCGCCCGGGATACGTGCCGCAGATCAAGAAGGAACTGGCCGCTTACAAACGCTTCCGGCAACTGACCCAGACCTGGATCGCCCTGGAACTCACCCTCTCTCAGCTACGTCTCGAACAGGCCCGCCGGGAGGCGGAAAAGTAACCGAGAACTCGGTACTCTCAAGGAACTTACTTTCCCTCCTAAATTCTTCGCGTATTGCAAAGTTGGCCGCAATCTCTGCAGCAGTCGCCGCCCTTACGACCGCTTCAGACCATTCTTGCCTCGAGTGCAAACCGGTCAGTTTCCGCCACTGCGCGCTGATCTTCCGTAAATCGTCTCTATCTTTATAAGGGGTTTTCGCCATAATTTTCTGTACTGTTTCTGCCAGCCACTAGGATAGAACCTCGTTCCAATCAAACTCAACACCGACGGCTTTGAGCTTGCGGTTTCGCCCGTCAATCAATTTTTACGGCGCCCGAGCAATGCTGCGCTACTCGAGCTTCGCCGAGTCAGAGACGATTGGAGCCAAGTCCGCCGCCGTCTTCTCGAAGACACCAATGGGCCACCCCGGAAGGCTCGTTTGGCGATACTTTCCGGTATATCCGACCGCTAAGAACGTCAGGATCAGAATCAGCTCATAGAGCTTGAAGCACTGCGTGATGCGCTCCTGGAGATTGTCTTCGTCGATGACGGCCGCGTGCGCCGCGGAGTTTCTGAGCTCGTCCCAGGCTTTGAACTGATCTTTGCTGATAATCCCGCGCTCGCGCAGATAGAGCAAAGCGTCCTTAGGTCGCCGCTCGCTCATTGCCCGGATGGCTCCCTGCACCCGCACCTTGAGCTTTGGATACTCGCACTTAATCCTACTCGCGAGCTTGTCAAGTTGAGCTAGGACCGCCAAGAATTTTGTAGCCGGCGTCGCAAGGCTTGGGTGCTCGCTGTTCAAGATCCCTTCAGTCGCCACACCCAACGCCAATGCAACAGTTTCAATCTGAATCTTTTGCAGGCCGAGGAGCAGCGTCAGATTTGCGGTGAGCCGATGGTGCGTCTCAGTCTCCGGGTGACGGCATACATGATCCAGAAAACAGCAAAATAACCTCCAGAAGTCCTGCCCTTCATGCTCGGGTATCGGCGACGGCAATACGCCGGAGGGTGAACTCGGCGTCGCGGCGAGCGCAATGGTGAGGCTTCCATTGGATATGCGTTGACTCACCGACCACGACACCTGAGAGAAGGTCATGAACCGTAGCGCTTCCTGAACTCTCCGGTCGAACACGGCCGGTAGGGGGTTAGCGCTTCGACAAATGAGTTCTGTAGATCCGGGGGGCTCCTGTAGCTTTTCAAACGCGAACTCCACCCCGTCGTGAATAAACTCCGCGCGTCCGAGGCGTCCGCCGCGCAAGAGAACCTTGTCGCCGGAGGTAATCTTCTGCTGGATGACCTTATTGAGCGAAATACCCAGATCGCTGAAGAAAACGAGATGACGGACGTCCTCTCCCGTGACGCGCGCGGGTTCGGCGGTGGTATAGAGCATCGAGCAGCGACCCGTAATGAGGGTCCCCGTCCGTGCATGATTTCGGTGGATATGAACCCTCGGGTGCGTCCAGACGTACCCCTCTAGGCTCCTCTAGTACCTCTGCACAGAGGATTTGACAGGTTGAGGACGTAGCACCGGGAGCTGGTCGGCCGGGATGAGCAATTCGATGCTGCGGGCGACCCCGGGGCGGCGCCGAATGAGGCCCTCGCGTTCTAGAGTGAGGATCATCTGATGGACTGAAGGCGGTGTGACCCGGAAGAAGCGCTGCAGATCGGCTTCGGCGGGCGGTCGCTCGAGCACGCAGGTGTAGGCGTAGATGAAGGCCAGGTACTGACCCTGCGTGGGGGTGTATTGGGCGGCCTGAGCCGATGACATAGCGGATTACTGTGGCGCAACGCGTCTCCTGGCACAAGGAGGTGCAGATGAACTTACGCTATCGGGTCGAGTTGAGTGCCGAAGAACGCGGGGAGCTGGAGACACTCTTGAGCGCCGGGCAACACCCGGCTCGCAAGCTCAAGCGTGCGCAGATTCTGCTGGCGAGCGATGCCGGTGTGAGCGATGAGCAGATTGCCCGTACTGTTGTGGTGAGTCAGTCCACGGTGTACCGGACCAAGCAGAGATTTGTGGAGGGCAACTTGCCGTGGGCGCTGAGTGAGCGCAGCCGGCGGGGCGCAGTGCGCAAGCTCTCGGGGAAGGAGGAAGCACTGCTGGTGGCGACGGCGTGTGCCGCGGCACCCACCGGGCGGGCTCGTTGGACACTCGAGCTGCTGGCGGGGGAAATGATGAGATTGACCGAGCACGAGATGGTTTCCCGGGAAACTGTGCGTCGTCGTCTGGCGGAAAATGAGCTCAAGCCGTGGCGGCGGGATATGTGATGCATTCCGAAGGTGGATGCAGAGTACGTGGCGCGGATGGAAGACGTGTTGGATCTATACGCAGAAGAGGCCCCGCCCGAGCGTCCGGTGGTGTGTTTTGATGAAAGCCCGACGCAACTGATCGGGGAGGTGCGAGCGCCGATTGCCGCCCGGCCGGGACAGCTGGAGCGCTTCGACTGCGAATATCGGCGCGAAGGCACGCGCAACCTCTTTGTGTTTCTCGACGCCCATCGCCCGTGGCGCCACGTGAAAGTCACCCAGCGACGCACGTCACAGGATTTCGCTCACTGCATGCGCGAGCTCAGCGACGTTCACTATCCGCAGGCCGAGCGTATTCGCGTGGTGTTGGACAATCTGTCGACGCATTCAGCGGCGGGACTCTACGAAACCTTTTCACCGGCGGAGGCCCGACGGGTACTGCGTCGGCTGGAGTTCCACTACACCCCCAAACACGCCAGCTGGCTCAACATGGTGGAGATCGAGATCGGCGTACTTCGCTCGCAATGCCTAGACCGTCGTATTGCCGATTCCCAGACGCTTGCATCGGAAATCGCTGCTTGGCAGCAGCAACGCAACGCCTCCGGTGCGCGCATCCAGTGGATGTTCAACGCCGAGCGCGCCCGGCAGAAAATGGAACGGCTGTATCCCAGCCCAACCATCGCTGTGCCTCTGGCAGCCTGAACCGGTCAGAATCACTGTGCAGAGGTACTAGGCTCGTTGCCTCAAGTGAATAGAAACTATCCGGCGGCAATATGATCCCCGGATCGGGCCACGCGAAATCCTCCGCCATCATCGTCCAATTCAGTAACGGATCTTGGATGTCTGAATAGAGGCGAATATTGAACCCGTCGCGATCCCGTGCGACGGTGATGACGCCGGGGCCCTGGAATTCGTGGCCTCCATCTGCCTTATTCTGGCGCAGGAGAATCATCGAGCAGTGAATCTCAAGCGACCCCGCGGCAAACGCGTTGAGAAACTCTGGTCTGATCGGTGAGTCCATGAGGTCCCTTCAGATGACCGTCAACCCCCCGCAATCAACCGGATCCGCCGGCCAGGTCCTACATCCCGCCACATCATCGCGGCATTTGCTGACCCTCGCCGTTGTGTCCAGAAGTTGGTCGCCAGCGGAAGCGCGGTCACGCGCGTCACCACACTCGGGAATACCCTATGCCCGGCGGCAGGCTAAGGCGGCCCACTGGTCGGCTTGGGCGCCGAGATCGCTGCGCCGACAGTCCAATTTGCTTGGGTGCCCAACTGAATTTGCTCGATGACGCTTTTTTGTGCCGGTGACCCACGGAAATTATCGGTTCGTTCGTCTTGCTGCAATACGTGCCGGACTTTAGGAACCCGTTGATGCATATCACTACCGCCTTCCTCATTTTCGCCTTCGCGCTGTCGACCGGCGCGTCTGCGCAGACGCCACCCCTTCCCGATGATCCCTATATTTGGCTCGAAGATGTGGGAGGCGCCCGAGTGATGGACTGGGTGAACACGGAAAATGCTAAGACCCTCCGCGTCCTGGAGGCGGACCCGCGCTACTCCGGCTTTTATGCGGATGCTCTGAAAATCGCTGAGGACAAGGACCGCATTCCGACGCCGCGCCTATTGTCCGGGGCGATCTACAATTTTTGGCAGGATGCCGATCATGTACGCGGCCTGTTTCGCAAGACCAGCCTCAGAGGCTATCGCGACCCGGTGCCTCGCTGGTCCCCCGTCCTTGATCTGGACATGTTGGCCAAGTCCGAGAACGCCAACTGGTTCCTCAAGGATGTCGATTGCGAGGAGCCTGCCGAGCGACGCTGCATGGCCCGCTGTGTGTCATGAACTCACTCTATGAGCGCGAAAAAGGCTCCCATAGATAAGTCGATTGAGAGGAGAAAAAGGACTACTCCGAACACCAGAAAACGCGGAAACACTCTGTTCCGCGGCCACACTACGGCAAAGCGGGAGGACTCCTGCCCAGCGCAGGAGCGTCAGCCCGCATCGATCGCATTCGCCATCGTGAATATTCGCAAGCCGACCCCTCAAGCGAAAACATCGCCGACGGACGATGACCGAATGCGTCGGTCGAGCGGGTGAACTCGCGTCGCGATCAGCAGGCTCAACAGCGCACGGGTCCTGCGCCCGGGATCTGCGCGCTCAATCGGACTTGGCGCGCAGACTCAGGCGCGGGTCGAAAACCTTAATCGCTTCGAGCGATTGTCTACCCCGCTTGCGAACCGACAACCGTTAGACCTACCAGGGGAAATAGTTAAACGGCGGCGATCCCCCCTCCATCGCCAACCCAGAATAGGTTCCGCGCGTGCGCTTGGACACCCGTCCCTCATCCGTCATCACGAAGATAACTTGACCAGTGATCATGATTTGCTCCACCTACCCACGGCGGAACGCACGATGCGTCCGTCAGTCCTATTAGTGAAGACAGCAGGCAGGAGCAACGTCAAGGTCTGAAACCAGACTATTTGCGGGCCATAGTCCGTCTCGCCCTGACGCACAGCGATTTAATCGAATTTAGCGAGTCATGGTGTTGCCGAGTGAACTCCTCCTCCCGCTACCAGCGGTACTTGACGTTGAAACTCACCAGCCGACCCAACAGATCCCCGTTCTCTTGGTCATAGCCAATACCGATCGGGTTGTTGACAAACGGCGGCGCGCGATTGAAGAGATTCTCGACGTTCAGGGCGAACTGCGTCCCGCTGCCGCCCCCAGCGGTGTCCCCGAGCTCATAGCTCAGACGCACATCGAGGGTGGTCCACGACGGGATGATGCGGGTCGAGTCCGTGATGAACTGGCGATAGGCGTCGGTGTAATTCACGAACCCCACGACGCCGAAGCGGTGGTAATCCCAGGCGGCCGAGGCACGAAAACGCAGATCGACCGGCTGATTCTCGGTGTTGAGCAAGTGTTGCAGCGGCCCGCCCGCAAGATCCGCCCTCGAGAACTCCAACAAGTCCGTCGCGAGCAGTCCCAATGTGAGCTGCCCCGGCGCCTGCGGCACCCGATATTCGGCATTCACGTCGAACCCGCGGGTGATCACGGTGGCGGCATTTCGCAAGCGCAAATCGACAATCGCACCGATCGGTGCGCTCAAACAGGCGACCGTGACCCCTTGAAAAGAGCTGCGACTGCACACCGACGCCCGCTCGGCGGAGGTGGGATTGCGCGTCACCAGCGCCGCATACAGAGGATCCTCCAGGGCATCGAGAGAAAACGGTGTGGTTTCCACCCGATCGATCAGGTGAGTGTCGAAATAGGTCACGCCAAACGATAACCCCGGCACGGCGTCCGACTTGAAGTCTGCGCCCACCGTCCAACTGCGCCCGCGCTCGGCCTGCAAATTCGCATTGTTGCCGACCCAGACCAGTGCCTGCGTACGTTGGTTCGACGCCGTCGGATCGGGCAAGGTGATCAAGCCACTGGTGTTCGTATTCTCGACCCGATCCGGCAGGTTGGGCGCCCGAAACGCCTTCGACCAGGTGCCGCGCAGCGTGATCGGTTCTGCCGGCGCCCAGGAGAACCCGAACTGCGGCGTGGTGGCGCCGCCGACATCGCTGTACTGCTCGCGGCGCAGCGCCGCGGAGAATTCCAGCCGTTCAAAACCGGGCAGCGGATTGTCCGCGCCGAACACCGGCACTCGCAGTTCCGCAAATCCCGCCACAACGTGTCTTCCCAAATCATTGCGCAGCGCCTGCGAGGGATCGACCGGCACGACGACGGAATCAAACACTTGATCGCGGTAGTCGAACCCCAGCGCCACTTTCACGGCCCCGCCGGGCAGCGGCAGAATCGGCCCGCCCGCGTGCAGCTGCAGGAGCTTTAAGTTCGAGTCGCCGCGGTAGTGGGTTTGCGTGCGAATGCTCGCCAGCGTCGCGGGGTCGGTGAACGAGCCATCGCCAAAGGGATTAAACGCCGTGCTCGGGTCGGGATCCGCGAGGGCCGCGGCGAGATTCTTGGGGTCGGCGTAGCCATCGATGGTCTGGGTTTCGTGCTCGAACGAGTAACCGACTGACCCTCTGATCTTCCAGCCCTGTTGCCCTCCCTCTGGGCCCTCCCACTCCACGCCCGCCATGACATTGCCGGTTTTATCATCGGCATCGGTGGTCAGGGAACCAAAGTCGCGCCCGAAGTCATACAACACCGACACTGGCGTGGTGGCGCCGGTGGGATTCACGTAGAAGGGATTGGCGGCGGTGACGGTCAGGACCGGGGCATACCCCGCTGCACGGGCATTCACCGTGCGATCGGCCGCGAGTGCGTCCAGAAACACCGTGTAATGATCATCGACCGCTTGGCGAAGCGAGGTGAGCGCACTGATGCGCCGCTCCTGCGGCAAAATGGTCGCGCCTTGCCAGCGGTCGCTGGTGTTTTGGGTGCCGGGCGCCAAACTCGAAGGATTCAGCGCGGTGCCATCCTGCCCGTGAGGAATCGCGTAGTACTGCCCCCCGGTGAACAACGTACCCGGGTTGGAGTTGAGCAGATCATAGTTGGTGCCGCCGAAAGCGCGAAGATCACTCGTCGCTTCGGGGCGGCTTGAGGCCGGCAGGGCATCGCGATGGTAGTACTCCACGGCGGCGATCCCGTGCCCATCCTCCCAAGTATGACCCAGCAAATGGCTGATCTGCTGCTCCTTAGTGGGGCCGTCTGTCACCCCGCCCGCGCGCACTTGAGTTTCTGCGCCCACAAAATTGGAGCGCAGTTGAAAGTTCACCACGCCACCGATGGCATCCGAGCCGTACTGTGCGCCGGCGCCGTCCGGCAACAGGTCGATCCGCTGGATCGCACTGATCGGAATCTGCGAAACATCCACCCAGGCGGCGGAGGTGCCGGAGGGCGCCACGCGCTGCCCATTGATCAGCGCGACCGTCGCGCCCGCGTCCAGTCCGCGCAAATTAATACCGTACCCATGCATGGCATTGCTCAACGCTTCGGGACCGCGTTGTGTGTCCTGGGTCGGGCCACCCCCAAAAATTTGCGGGAATGTGCGCAGGTAATCGCTCACCGTCGCCGCGCCCGATTCCTCGAGCGAGGAGCGCTCCAGCGCCAAGTGCTGCGCACCCAGTGCCGGCGCAACGCCTTGCTGCACGCCTGAGATCAATACCTCTTCCAGGTCATCGTCCGAGCCCGCATGACCATGGGGCTTGTTTTTGAGCCGATGCCACAATCGAGCCAAAAATGACTGCTTTTTCGGAGTCACCGCCAATGTCCGATCGTTGACGAAATCGAACATCAAATGAGTGCCCTTCAACATCCTTTTGAGTGCGACCTCCGCCTTGAGGTCCCCCTCCACCGCTTGCGTTCGCATCCCGCGCAAGATGTTGAAATCAAACAAGACTTGCAGATCCGACTGGCGAGAGAACTCGTTGAGCATCAGCGAGGCATCGCCCGCCTTGAGTTGATAGTGTCGAAGCGCCGTCGGCGGGTGTGTTTCCTCCGGCAACCCGGACCCCGACGGACCGGGCTTAGCGGCCCCGGCAGCGCCGCTGAGGAGGATGGACAGCAGCGCCAGCAGTGCGGCCCACAGGCCCGGTGATTGCCCCCTCGCCCGTGGGGGCACGGGTGAGGGAATTGTATGAGGAGGGTCATCCATGATCCGCATGTCCGCAGATTATCGTTAGAGTTGCGCTTTGGACAGCTTGATGATGTCCGGGTTGGTTTCGTCGATTTTAATACCGAAGCTCTTGAGCGCCGCGGCAAAAGACTCCACATCGTCGGCATCGAATGCGCCGCCGATGTGAATATCGGCAATGCTCGGATCGTCAATGACGAACTGGCGGCGGTTGTAGCGATTGAACTCCGCCACGGCTTGCGCGAGCGTCAGGCGATCAAACCATAATCGGCCTTCGGTCCACGACGTGGCATGTTGCGCCGCTGCACCGAGCGGACTCACACTAATCTGGCCACCGTTTCGCACGCGCGCCACCTCGCCCGCGCGCACCGTTGGGATCGACTCCGGCAATGCACTCAAGGTAACCTCAGAGAGTTGCACGTCCGGCGCCACGATCGCCACTCGTCCCGAGGTCACCAACACCTGTACATCGTCGCCGCCAAAGCGGCGCACCACAAACGCCGTACCGACGGCGCGCACGATCTTGCTGCCCGCGTACACGTCGAAGGGCCGCATCGTATCGTGCGCGACGATGAACTGCGCCTCGCCGCGCACCAAGGTGACCTCGCGCCGCCGCTCGGTTAAGTGAACCCGCACCTCACTGTCGGTGTTGAGCGCGACGATACTGCCATCAGACAACGGGATGCGTGCGTAACCGCCGCGTCCGGTGGCATAGTGTTCTGTGCCACTCCACAGGGGCGGGATGCCCATTAGCAGGCCCGTCGCCACCAATACGGAGGCGGCGATGGCGAGCAATGATCGGGATACCCTGTGCGGCGGCGGCTTAGCGTGCGACCGTAGCAGGTCAACGTTGAGGGGCTCGTTGGGGACTCGCAGCTGCCCAAATCGATCGGCTTCAACCCAACACGCCTGCAATCGCAGGAATGCGGCATAATGCCGATCGCTCAGCGCCAGCCAGGCTTGCAATGCGGCCTCCTGCTGCGCGGACAGGGATCCGGCATCGCAGGCCGCCAGCCATTCGGCCGCTTCGCGCTCCACTTTATCGGCTTTCATTTCAGCGGTACCCGCCGCCGCCAGAACCCCAATTTATCCAGCAGCGAATACTGGGTCGGCCCACCCGGCTGACTGCACAGGTAATCCGCACACCGTCGCGCCGCCAATCCGATATTTTCTCAACGGTGTTCTCGCTGATGTTCAATGCCGCCGCGATTTCCGCCTGGCTGTACCCGTACACCTTACGGAGCGTGAAAATCCGACGACAGCGCTCGGGCATTTGGGCCAACGCCGCCGCCAACAGTTCCAGTTCCTGTTGAGCATTGGCCGCATTTTCAACATCGGTGTGATCTGAGGAGGCGTCGTTCTGCTGCGCATCGCTCATGGAGTCGATCGGGATGACCGGTGGATCATTCACTCGGCGAGCGCGGGCGTAATCAATCGCGACATTGCGCGCGATCGTAAACGCAAACGCCTTGATCGACTGCACCACCATCGTGTCAGTGACGCCAGCGCGCAGCAATCGCGCATACGTCTCCTGTAACAAATCCGCAGCGTCTGCCGGATTGTGCGCGCAGCGCTGCAGGTAGGCGAGTAAGGGCCCCTCATAGGGCAACGCTTGGAGGAGAAAACGCTCCGGACCGTTAGTCATAGCGCGTGCGGATGTTGCATTCCCGTCCCTGGTGACCGCCGTCGGTATTACGCGCTTTTGAGTGAGAGCTCGCAACACAAAAACCCTACATCCCTTGTACTAACGACACTGTTGACGCACGGCTCGGCGCTGATCGTCTGCTGGCTCAAGCGGACTAGTTCAGCAGCGCGCGCAGGCCCACAGGCTCATGATCGGTTCGAGTGTTCCTGTCAGCGACCGTGTGGGTTCGAGCGGTTCCGATGCTGTCGGGCACGCTAAATTCCGCCGCCGCACAGGCCAACGCGGCGGCCTTGAGTTCGTGCACCACATCCTCCTCACTGATGGATAGGCGTTGTGCCACTTGGGCTGGGGTCAGTTCGTAAACTTTGTACAGCGTGAACACCTGGCGGCAGCGCTCGGGAAGCTGTTGTACGACTGACAGGAGACGCACCTGAGCCGCACGCCCGTTAGGCTGACGAAGCGCAGGGGGCGAGAACCGCGCAACCCACGGCAGAGATTCTGACAGCGCCGCCCGATCCGACCCGGGCGCAGCGCCGAGCAGCTGTAACACCGCCTCGCGCGCATAGGCGAACACCTGTAGGCGCAGCCTTTTGCCGCGCAGGTGGCCCGTGTTCTGCGTCAATAACGATACATTGACCGTGTCGAGACACTCTTGGGTTTGGTGCGCATCCAGACGGCAGGCCGCCAACCAAGTGCGCAGCTCCGCGTCAAAGCTCAACGCCCGAGCCACCGTTTCGTCTTGCATGGACTCTCCTTTTTCCAGCCAGACGTCCGGATGGCGTGACTGGCTATCTGAATCGCTGAATCGATCAAACACTCACCTCAAGCACTGAACGTAACGCCCTCCGAGCCGTGTGCAGACCGCCCGCCTCAAACCCCTTCAGGCCCCGTGATCAAAACCGTCCGGCACGGCGGACTCCGCCACGACGGGCCGTCATTTCTATAAAAGACGGACCTGCTGCGATATTCCGTCACCGCGCTCGTCTACGGCCATTGCTGCTGTACAGCAATTTCAATGTCCGGACGCGTCTGCGCCCGATGGTAGGCGCCGTGCACAGGCGCGCGGGGTCGCAAGCGCCCC
>Ga0137415_10000018_pt1 | contig 143826 bp, 127 predicted proteins | sample CZODoug3_1_1_16f_FD_183082 | JGI IMG/M metagenome (GOLD analysis project Ga0137415, IMG submission 183082) | Vadose zone soil fungal communities from Angelo Coast Range Reserve, California, USA - CZODoug3_1_1_16fungal (Hybrid Assembly) | ecosystem: Environmental > Terrestrial > Soil > Vadose... | reverse complement strand
GGCTGAGAGCCCCGCCGGCGCCGGCCAGGTGCGTTTCTCTCAATTGACAAAAACGTTTTTGGCGCCCTAGTATCGCCACGAGTGAGCATCGGGGAGACCCCCGCAGCACACCACAGAGGGGGAAACACGTGGAAAATTCGAAGGTCTATTCGAGCGGCTTTGGTCTGGCTGTTGTGGCTGCAAGCTGTCTCATCGCAGGTCCCGTCCGGGCCCAGACTGCCACCGCCGACGCGAGCAGCGACGCGGCTTACGGCGACAATCAACTGGATGTGGTGATTGTGACCGGCACCAGCAAGGCGCGCACGGAGCTGAAGACTCCGCTGGTGGCGACCAGCATATCCGCGGACAAACTTCAAACACTCGCCGCCAACAGCACCGCTGACATTCTGACCACCGTGCCCGCCCTGAAAGCGGAAGGCGGCGGCGGTGAAGTGGCCGCCAACATCTTCGTAGCCGGCCTGCCGAGCGGCGGCCAGTATCAGTTCACTCCGTTGGAATTCAACGGGATGCCGGTCATCGGCAGCATGGGCCTGAATTCCTCGGCCCCCGACGTGTACTACCGGACAGATCTCGGCATCGATCGGCTCGAGTTCGTCCGGGGCGGTGTCTCGAATCTGTTTGGTGTGGGTGGCATCGGCGGCACCATCAACTTCATCGACAAGACCGGTACCGACGTCGCGCGGGGAATCGCACAGCTCGAGCTGTCGGATCACAATCGCATCCGGACCGACTTTGCGACCAGCGGTCCCGTGACCGAGGGACTGTACTACGCGCTGTCCGGCTTTTACCGGTATGACAATGGGCCGCTGGACTCGGGCTTTCCCACCGAGGGTTACCAGGTTCGCGGCAACCTCAAGAAAGTCTTCGAGACCGGCGAGGTGAAGATCTACTTCCAGGGGATCGATGACCGGGACCAGTTCTACGGCGACATCCCGTTGACCAGCAACGGTTACCACCTGGCCCGCGGCAACAACGGCAACGTCGTGAACACGACGGAGACCTCTGCGCTCGATAATTCATCCTTCCTGACGCCCAACGGGCAGTTCGTATCGAAGGTGGACCAGGGTGCAGCCACCCGCGGCTATTCCTTCGGAACGGATTTCAAGAAGGACCTGGGCGATGGCTGGGGTTTCAATGGACGCGCCAATATCGCCGACTACCATCACACGTTCGCCCTGTTCTCAGGTGGTGACAACATCACGAACCTGCCGACCACGCAGTCTTCATTCCTGACGTCTTACCTGACGAGCAACTTCGGGAAAACCATCGACCCAACGAGGTACACGGGGGCGTTCACATATGCTGCCAGCGGACTGGCCGTTCCGGCCAACGCGTTGCTGTGGGGCGACCGGGTAACCGACCGTGACCGGCCGTTGCAATCGCAGACCGGCGAGCTGAACATCACCAAGGACCTGGTGCTGGGTGACTGGGCGCACCACTTTACCCTGGGCGGCTTCTTCAGCCACACCAAGGCGCGCGACTACGACATTACCTATGCCTACATCGGCGAGTTCAACGACAAGCCGCAGCTGGTCAACGTCACCGCCACCAACATCGATACCGGCGCTACGACCACTCTTGCGCGCAACGGTCTCGTCGACTCAGGTCTCGGCTACACAAACAACTACTACGACGCGCGCCGCGCCGCGGGATACCTCGCGGACCAGATCGAATACGGCAACTGGGTCATCGACTTCGGCGGTCGCTATGAGAATATGACCGGCACGGTCAGGAAGGAGGCGAGCTCGACGTACGTGACCGATACGACCGCCGGACTGTCGCCACAGCTCGCTAACGTAGCCTGGGGCAATGGCAAGTACCAGACTGGCGAAGTTCAGCCGAACGCCTATGCGGTTGCCGGAGGCGTGCTCTACAGGCTGGACAACCACAACAGCCTGTTTGCAAATGGATCGCGCGGGTTCTTCATGCCGCAGATGAATACGGTGCAGATCAATGCGGCGAATGAGACACAGTCATTCGAGGCGGAGATCATCAAGCAGGCGGAAGCCGGCTACAAGTACGCCAGCAGCTTCATTTCAGGCTCCATTGCCGGCTTCTACTCGACCCTGGCCAACCGTCGAAACATCAACTTCATCAACGGTGCGACCGCGGGAAGCGCGCCGGTCGAGGTGGTCAACGTCATCTCGACCCGATCGTACGGCACTGAGGCGACGCTCGATGTTCGGATCTGGGGCGGCTTGTCCTTTGAAGGCAATGCCACCTACGAGCACGACATCTATACCAAGTACACGCCGGTTGCTGCCTGCACGGATTGCGTGGGAAACACCATGCAGCGCCAGCCGAACGTGCTCGGTAATCTCGGGCTGTACTACAAGGACAGCCTGTTCGATGCGGCGTTGTTCGATTCCTTCACGGGCCGGACGTTCACATCGGACCTGAACAACATCGAGCTGCCGAGCTACCACATCGTCCGCCTCGACGCGGGCTACACCCACACATTCTCGGGCGGCGATCGGGCACGGGTCGGGGTCAGCGTTTACAATCTGTTCGACAGTACTGCGGTCTCGGAGGGCTCGCCTCGCCAAGGCACGCTGCAGAACGCCGGCCAGGCCTATTTCATCGGCCGGCAGGTGCTTCCGCGGCGCATCATGGCTCGATTGTCTTATGAATTCTGACCGTTGAACGGGGTCGACTACGCGATCGTGGCGCTGTATTTCGGCGCCATGATCTGGCTCGGGCTGCGCTTCAAGCGCAATGCGGCCAGCACGGACTACTTCCTGGGGAGCCGTGCGCTCGGCTGGTTTCCGTTGGGGATGTCGACGATGGCAACCCAACTGTCGGCGATCAGTTTCGTTTCCGCCCCCGCCTTCGTCGGGCTGCGCGCCGGCGGCGGAATGCAGTGGCTGACATACGAGCTCGGCGTGCCACTGGCGATGATTCCGCTGATGGCGTTGGTCGGACCGATGCTGCGTCGCTCGGGAGTGGTGAGCGTGTACTCATTCCTCGAGCGACGCTTCGGCCGCGGCTCGCGCCTCCTGTTGAGCGCGCTGTTCATTTTCAGCCGCGCATTCAGCACCGGTGTGCAGATCTACGTGATCGCTCTCGTGTTGTCCTCGATTCTCATGCTGCCGTTCTGGGAGACCATTCTCGTCCTGGGCGGTGTCACGATCGTCTACTCGCTCAAGGGCGGGTTGAAGGCCATTGTGTATAGCGAGGTTGCGCAGATGATCATCAAGGTGCTCGGCATCTTCATGATCATGTTCACCGCTTTGCACTACATGGGCGGCTGGAGTGCCTTCATGGAGCACCTGGATCCGCGCCGGTTGCAGGTGATCGACTTCCACAACTTCGGCCTCGATGGCCGCGAATACGGCTTCTGGCCCATGCTGTTGGGCGGCTTTTTCCTCTACACGTCCTACTATGGAACGGATCAAACACAGGCCCAGCGCATTCTGGCCGCGCGCGATGAGGCTACGGTCCGGCAGCTGCTGCTGTTCAACGGATTGCTGCGCTTTCCGATCACGCTGGCGTACTGCTCGGGTGGGCTGATTCTGGGTGCGTTCGCCCTGGCAAACCCCGAGTTCCGGGCAGCCATCCCGCTCGACAAACCGGACCTGATGATCCCCGTCTTTATCGCGCATTATCTGCCGCATGGCGTGGTCGGGATCATCGTGGTTGCACTGATTGCGGCGTGGATGTCGGCGTACAGCTCGACGTTGAATTCACTCACCGCAGTGACAATGGAGGATTTCGTGAGTCCATGGGTAAGCATACCCCAGGAGCGGTATGTGAGCGTCAGCAAGTATGTACTGCTCGCGTGGGGTGTCGCGACACTCGTGTTCGGATTCTTTGCGGGAAAGCTGGCGGCCACGGCCATCGAGGCCATCAACAAGATTGGCTCGGTGAGCTACGGCCCTATCCTCGGTATATTTTTGCTGACGACCCTGCCCAGGGTGACACCTCTCGCGGCCAATGTCGCGGCGGCCACCGGGGTGGGCGTCAATCTCATCCTCTGGTTGTTTTTCCCCACTGTGTTCTGGTTCTGGTGGAACGCCATCGGCGCGCTGGTCACGCTGGGTGTGGGTACAACACTCGGTCTGTTGTTGACCACGAGCCGGTCGCGCGGGGTGGCTCCGGCTGCGGCGATAGCACGTCCCTTTCCGCTCCGCGAAAGCATCGTGATGTTGATTGTGTTTTTCTGCATCCTGATTTTCTGTGTGCTGCTGCCGAGGGTTGCGTCAGCCTCCACTGAGGACAGTTTTGAGCTGACGGCCACGCAGAAGGATTTTCAACTCTATTTCCCCACCTATCTCGCCAACGGACATTTCTCCACGGAAACCTCTCTGCGGGGGACCGATCCGACCCTTGCTTATGTGGCTGGGCTCATGGACTACACGGAGGGCGATGTCTCGCGGCCAGTGGCAATTCCCAGCTGGAACGAGATAGATTACTCGGCGGGCACCGGTTGGCTGAATGAAAGTGGCGTGACGGCCGCGGCGTTTCAGCAATACAGACAGACATTGGACATGCATTCGGCGACGTTGTCGACTCGCTATACGTGGCAGAAGACACAAATTGCTGTGCGGACTTTCGTCAGCGAGAAAGCAACTCACGAGGGTGCGACGACCCTCGATATCACACCCCAATTTGACGGTGAAGTGCGGCTGCGGTTTACGCTGCGTCCCTGGCCTGCCTTTCCTCATCGGCTGCCGATGGCGAAACTGACTCTGCCGGAAATCAAACAGCAGCTCGCGCAGATCTACAATCTGCCGACCCCTGACAGTACCTCGGTGCTGAGCAAGATGCTCAAACCGTTGACTCCCACTGGAGCCAACCGCGCGGCGATCTGGTATCCGGGTGGCGTCGAAGTTGCTGCGGCTGGCGGCTCGGCTTCCGAGCGTACGCTGTGGATTCGGGGCCGGGCATTAAACGGTGCTCAGTTCGCCGAGGCGGCCGCGGTCAGTTTGCCAACGGATCTGGCGAACCTGCGCGTCACCGTGGAGGGCTCATCGTTGAATGTGTCCGGTACGGTGAAGGAGGGCAAAACCTATTCCTTCACCAAGTTCGTGGCGGTCTCGCGTGACAAGTGGGGCGGCTCGGTGGACCAAAACGTCGAGCTCGCCAAACGGGCTCGCAACGATGGTGTGGCGAAGCGCCTACAAGAGCATCAGGCGACGTGGCTGGACCTATGGAAGTCGGACATCCTGGTCGATGATCCTGAGCTGCAGCGGGCTATCCATTCCGACCTGTTCTACCTCCTCGAGAATTCCGCGGACGACGGCGGGTCGCCCATGACTGCATGCGGATTCAGTCCCAACTACCTTCATCATGTGTTCTGGGACAACGATTCGTGGGATTTTCCGGTGCTCCTCATGATCCATCCGGAGCGGGCCCGCGCGCAGATTGCATTCCGATACTCGACGTTACCCGCGGCCCAGGAGCGGGCGCGACAGCATGGGTTCAAAGGTGCCATGTACCCTTGGGAGGCGGATCCGTTCGATGGCACTGACCAGACTCCCCACTTTGCGCACGAGAATGCCCAACGCGAGATCCATATCAATGGGGATGTGGCGATCGCTCAGTGGCAGTATTACCTGGCGACTCTCGATCTGGGCTGGTTGCGTGATTACGGCTACCCCGTAATCCGCGCGACAGCTGAATTCTGGGCGAGTCGGGTTGTGCACGCGGAGTCGGCGGATCGCTACGAGATCCTGCATGTGACTTCACCGGACGAAGCCTACAACGACGTCAACAATGACTCGTTCACGAATTCGATCGCGCGGCGAAACCTGCAGATCGCCACCGCGGCTGCCAGGATACTGAGTGTTGAGCCGGATCCCCGGTGGGCCGAGATCGCTCAGAAAATCTATGTGCCTTTTTCGCAAGCCGAGCAGCGGCACTTGGATTTCGACCCGTCCGTCCCCCACGACAAGCAGACCTGGATGGGAAGTGCGCTGGCCTTTCTGGCATACCCGCAGCTCGATGTGCCGATGACGCCTCGGATACGCCGCAATGATTTCAACTTTGCGCTGCGCTCCCTGAAGGAGTTGTCACCCGACAGCAATGCCATGTTGTTGGCGATGATCTCGGTCGAGGCGGCAGAGCTGGGCGATCGCGACGCGGCGGGCAAGTGGCTGCAACGACAACAATCCGGCTTCCTCAAACCGCCATTCAATGTACGCAGCGAGACCGTACTGAACAACACGACGTATATTCTCGCCACCTCGGCAGGTTTCCTGCAGAACTTCCTGTTTGGGTTCTCTGGCCTGCGGATCACCGACGAGGGGCTGACTGCTCAATATCCGCCGGTTATACCCACCGGTTGGAAGAGCGTGGTGCTGCGGAATATTGCCTTTCGAGGCAAGAGCCGCGACTACACGCTCAGCCCCGCAGGTCTGAAAGTTGTCGCTTCTGCTGACCGTCCGCATTGAAGTTGGCAGGATCCAGCCACGCCTCGAATGCGGCGCGGACGCGGGGCCACTCGACATCCGTGATTGAGAACCACGCGGTGTCGCGGCTTCGCCCCTTGTATACGATCGCTTGCCGGAAGATTCCTTCATACGTAAAGCCATATCGCGTGGCAGCCGCGCGTGAGGGCGCGTTCAGGCTGTCGCATTTCCACTCGTAGCGGCGGTAACCGAGCTCATCGAAGGCCCGACGCATCATCAGATACATCGACTCCGTGGCAGCGCGTGTTTTCTTCAGGCGTGGAGAGAAGGTGATGCCGCCAACTTCGATGACTCCGTGAGCCGGTTCGATACGCATCAGTGCCGCTGTCCCGACAGCGCTGCCTGCTTCACTGTCAATAATGGTGAAATGTAACGGGTCGTCGCTCTTCTCGAGCTTTGCGAGGTACGTGTGAAAGTCCGCCGGGCTATCGGGTCGGTCGCTGAACAGATAGGTCCAGTCGCGACCATCGGGTGCCTCCCTGTATGCGGCAAACAGCTCGATCTCGTGTCGTTGCAGGTTGACGGGCTCGAGACGGCAGTAACGACCCACCATGTCAGTGCGTGAGGGCCGTGGGCGGGCAGACCAGTTGTCCACCGCAGGTCCGATGGGTTGTCCGAATAAATTCTGGCGAGGGATCATGGTGCCACCGGGCGCTGGCTGATCGGGTCTGCGTTGGGCATGATGAGTCTCATGTGAGCGTTGGGAACAATTATGCCCTCGATCCGGACCGGACTGTCTTTCCGATACGTACTGGCCTGCGTATGGGCGGCGCTTGGCCTGGCTGGTTGCGGTCAATACCGAACACCCGCGCCTGCGGGCCCACGAGAAGAGAGGGTCCGACATCTCATGCTCAGCGATGCCCCGGTCGAGCGCCGATTTGAGGGACTTTTCGAGTACTTCGCGGCAGGATTTGTCGAGCACGCAACGGCCGGCTACGCGCGAGTGCAATTCGCAGGCGCCGGCAGCTTCAACGGTTACTCAGTGAACGGCCTGGAGGGTTTTGCCCGAACGGGATCACTGTTGGCGGCAGTGATTTATTCGAAGCACGAGGGGTCCGCCCGGTGGGCCGAGATCCTGCGTACGGGCATTCTGCACGGCGTCGATCCCCGGTCGAATGAGTATTGGGGCGCCATCGGTGATTACGATCAACGGATCGTCGAGGCTGCGGATATCGCCCGCATCCTCTGGCTGACCCGGGCTCGGATCTGGGACGAGCTCAGTCGTGAGCAGCAGCAGATGATTTCCACGTGGCTGCTGTCTGCAACCACAAAACACACGCCGCGCAACAATTGGCTCCTGTTCCCTGCGGTTATCGGCGTCGTGCTGGTGAGCTTGCATGCGCAAGGGTCGGACGGACAGTTGGCCAGGGCACATGCCGCCTTCACGGAGTATCGCCAGTATTACCTGGACCAGGGTTGGTTCTATGACCGGCCGCAGAACCTATCTGAAAATCGCCCGGGCGCCGCAGGCGCAGCCCGCCGCGCAGTCGGCCCAGGTTAACAATGAAGAAGGCCGCGCTTTTTGCTGGGGCGCCCAGCCCGGCGGCAAAGAACCCGGGCTCCGCGCGAACTTTTTCGCGCTAATTGACTCAGTGCGCTGGCGCCTTCCAGCCGCCGCCCAACGCCTGGATCATCGCCACGCTGGCTTGCAGCCGCGATGACAGCACGTTCAACGCCGTCTCCTCGGAATTCAACCTCGTCGTCTGTGCCGTAATCACGCTGCTGTAAGGCACCGTACCTGCCTTGTACTGATTCAACGTTAGCGTCTCGGCTTCCCGCGCCGCCTTCACGGCCGCCTCTTCGATCACCGCTTGTTGTTCGAGAACGCGCAATGTGGTGATGTTGTCTTCGACCTGCTGCAGACTGGTCAACACGGTCTGGCGATAGTTGTCCACGGTCACTTCGTGAGCAGCGCGCGCCTGCGCAACTTGCGCGCGACGCAACCCCGCGTCGAACACAGACAACGCCAGACTCGGGCCGATGGCCCACACGCGATTCGAGGTCCGGATCAGGCGGCTGATGGTGTTTCCCCGATAGTCGTCGGAGCCGGTGATGTCCAGGGTGGGAAAGAATGCCGAGATCGCTACGCCGATCTGCGCATTCGACGCGGCCACCTGCCGCTCCGCCTGGGCTACGTCGGGTCGCCTCTCGAGCAGACTGGACGGGACGCCCGCCGGGACGGTCGGAACATCCGACCGCATCGTCGTGGACGGGAGGGAGAAATTGGCAGGTTGCTGCCCGACCAACACCGCGATGGCATGCTCCAGGATGGCGCGCTGCAGGGGCGCGTTGACCTGTTGAGCCTGGCTCGACAGCAGTTGGGTCTGGGCACTGACGACGTCGGCTTTCGCTGCAACACCCACGCGGTAGCGGTTTTCAGTAATCTTCAGCGACTGCTGCTCGGCGGCCACGATGTCGTTCAGGATGTTCTGCAACTGGTCCTGGGCTCGCAACTCGAAATAATCGGTGGCGAGCTCGGCTTGCGCGGCCAGGCGGGCACCCGCCAGGGTGGCCTCGCTCGCCTCGAGGGAGGCGCGATCACTTTCCGTCTGGCGCCGGATCCGGCCCCACAGGTCGATTTCCCAGTTGCCCGAGACGCCGACATCGGTGATGGTGCTGGTGGTGGACTTGCCCTGGACCGTGCGGGTCCGGCTGGCGTTCAGGCTGACTTGGGGCCAGAAGCTCGACTGCGCCTGCCTGACCAACGCGCGGGCTTCCTCCACGGAAGCCGCCGCCGCGAGCACGTTCTGGTTGGAGATGGTGATCTGCTTTTCGAGGCCGTTCAACACCTCGTCGTTGTAGATCTCCCACCAGGCACCGCGATCCAACGCATCATTGGGCTCGCTCGGCTTCCAGCCATCCTGCTCCTTGTATGCCGCGGCCGCATCGAACGCAGGACGCTTGTAATTGGGTCCAACAGCACAAGCAGTCAATAACGCAAAGCTCGCCGCAACGAGCACTCCTCGAACCATACGCATCATATGCTCGCTTCCAGCAGCCGGGTCTGCTTGTATCTGTTCTTGCGTCCCCAGCGATGGACATACAGATAAACAACAGGCGTCGTGTACAGAGTCAACAACTGGCTGACCACGAGTCCACCCACAATCGAAATTCCCAGCGGCTGGCGCATCTCCGTGCCGTCGCCGGAGGCGATGGCGAGGGGCAGGGCACCGGCAATCGCTGCCAGGGTCGTCATCATGATCGGCCGGAATCGCAACGAGCAGGCCCTTGCAATGGCAACACGGGGCGCCAGCTGCAATGTGCGCTCTGCCTCGAGCGCGAAGTCCACCATCATGATGGCGTTTTTCTTCACGATGCCGATCAACAGCAGAATGCCCAGGAAGGCGATCAGGCTGAACTCCATGTCGGTGGCCAGCAATGCCAGCAGGGCACCTACACCGGCGGACGGCAGGGTCGACAGGATCGTGACAGGTTGACTGTAGCTCTCATACAGCATTCCCAGCACCACGTAGATTGCCAGCAGCGCGGCCAACAGCATGAGCGGTTGCGCGCTCGCATTCTGCTGGAAGAGGCGCGCCGTGCCATAGGAGCCGCCTTGAATGCCGACCGGTACGTGAATGTCATTCATGGTGCGGTCGATGGCGGCCAACCCCACTCCGAGTGATTCGCCTTCCGGCAGGTTGAACGAGATGGACGTGGAGATCGCCGTGCCCGTGTGATTCACAGTGGTGGGTGTGGTTCCCTCGACGAAATGGCTGAACGCGGAAAACGGCACCACCGTTTCCTTGCTGACGCTCACCGCCGAGCCCGTTGAGGTGTTGCCGCGGCCGGCATTGGCCAGCGAGTTGGCCGCCAGGTTGCGTGCCAGGTCGGAGGCGACCGCGGCCGCATTCGTAGTGGTGGTGGATTTCGCTGCGGCGTTTTTTGTCGAGGTGATCGAAGTGGTTCCCGCAACCGCCTGCGTGGCTTGTGTGCCGCTCACAGCACCGCCAGAGGTGCTCACATAAAGTGATTTGAGGGTGTCGGGGTTCTGCCAGAACTCCGGCGCCACTTCCATGACCACGTGATACTGCTGCGGACTGAATGGATTGTAGATGGTCGAGACCTGGGATTGCGCAAACGCATCGCCCAGCGTGTTGTCGATCTGGCTCGCCGTGAGACCGAGCCGGGAGGCCGCATCACGGTCGACAACCAGGTCCGCCTCGAGTCCGCCCGGCTGCAGGTCGGTGTCGACATCCGTCACTTCCTTCACATCCTGAAGCGCAACCCGCAACTTCTGCGACCAGTCGCGCAACTCCGTCAGATCATCCCCCAGTAGTGTGTATTGATACTGGGAATTGGCCGAGCGGCCGCCGCCGCCGCCAAAGTCCTGCGCCGCCTGCAAAAAGGTCTGTACGCCGGCGACTTTACTCAGCTGTGGCCGCAGTCGCGCGATGATCCGGTCAGCCGAGACATTGCGTTGCGCGAGGGGTTTGAGGGTCATGCTGACACTGGCGCCGTTTCCGCCGCCGCCTCCGGGTCCAAAGCCGCCGCCGCCCACAGTACCGGTCACACTTTCCACACCCGGGTCTGACTGGAGGATCTTCGCGACCTCCTGCAACTTGACCTTCATCAACTGGAACGAAGCATCGGCGTCGCCGCGGATACCTCCAAAGATCTGACCCGTATCCTGCTGAGGGAAGAATCCCTTTGGGATGACGATATACAAGTAGACGTTCAGGCACACAGTCGCGAGCAGAAACAGCATCATCAGGCGCGGGTGATCGAGTGACCAACCCAGGCTCCGCTCGTAACCTGCGCGCAGGCGCTGGAAGTTTCGTTCGAACCAGATGCTCAGGCGCGTCGGCTTGCGGTCCGCTTCCCGTCCGAGCAATCGCGCGCACATCATCGGGGTCGTGGTCAGTGAAATGACCAGGGAGATGAGAATGGCGACCGACAGCGTCACGGTGAATTCGCGGAACAGCTTGCCGACCATGCCACCCGCGAGCTGGAACGGAATGAACACCGCAATCAGGGACAGGCTCATGGAGATGACCGTGAAGCCCACTTCGCTGGCGCCCGTCAATGCGGCCTGCATGCGGCCCATGCCCTCCTCGATGTGCCGCGTCGTGTTTTCCATCACGACAATGGCGTCGTCCACAACGAAGCCCGTGGCGATCGTGAGCGCCATCAGTGAGAAGTTGTCCAGGCTGTAGCCCAGCAGGTACATCGCACCGAAGGTGCCGATCAGCGAGACGGGGACGACGACTGCGGGGATCAGGGCGGCGCGGTAGCTATGCAGGAACATGTAGACGACCAGGATGACCATGGCGACCGCTATGAGCAGGGTTTGTTCTACCTGGCGCAGCGATGCCCGGATGGTGATGGAGCGGTCGTAGGTGACGATCAGGTCTATCTTCGGATCAATTGAGGCCCGCAGTTGCGGCAGCTCGGCTTTGACGGCATCCACGACATCGACGATGTTGGCGCCCGGTTGCTGGAATACCTGGACAGACACGGCTGCTTTGCCGTTGTAGAGGCCGTAGACGCGGATGTTTTCCGTGGCACCGTCCTGCATGTCGGTGACGGTCGCGACATCACCCAGCCGGACAGTCAAACCGTTGCGGTTGGCGATAATGAGGTTGCGGTAGGGCTCGGCTTCCCGCGCATTGTCATTCGTGTAGATCTGGTAATGCAGGTGGTCGGATTCAATTGCACCCTTGGGTGCGTTGGCGTTCGCGTTGGAAATGGCAGCGCGGATGTCCTGCAGGCCGATACCGTATTTCGATACGGCCAGCGGATTGATCTCGACGCGAACGGCGGGTAGCGCAGCGCCACCGACATTGACTCCGCCAACTCCGTTTATCTGCGACAGGCGCTGTGAGATCACCGCATCCGCGGCATCGTAGATCTGTCCTTGAGTGAGCACATCCGATGTCATCGCAATCGACATCACCGGAAACAGCGCGGTGTTGAGCTTTCGATAGGACGGGTTGCGCGTGAGGGCCGAGGGCAGGTCGGCATGGGAAGCGACGATCGCAGCCTGCACATCGCGAGCCGCACCATCGATGTCGCGGTCGATTCCGAAAGTGAGCTGAATGTTGGTTGTGCCCACGCTGCTGCGCGACGTCATGTCATCTACGTCAGCGATGGCTCCAAGGTGTCTTTCGAGTGGTGTCGCAACCGAGCTCGCCATCACTTCCGGGCTCGCACCCGGGAGCGAAGCGGTGACGAATATCGCCGGCGCATCGATCTTGGGCAGCGGTGCTACGGGAAGCAGCGTGAACGCGACGATTCCGCACAGGGCAACACCGAACGTCAACAGGATCGTTGCGACGGGTCTTGCAATAAAGGGTGCAGAAATGTTCACGCAAGCCGGTCCGCGAGGTCGCCTTCCTGGGCTCCCGGTATTCGCTTGGCCAGGCGGTCAAATGCAAGGTAGATCACAGGCGTCGTGAACAGGGTGAGAACCTGGCTCACCAGGAGTCCGCCGACGATGCTGACACCCAGCGGATGGCGCAGCTCCGAGCCCGTGCCGGTACCAAACATCAAGGGCAGCGCGCCGAATATGGCTGCCACGGTGGTCATGAGAATGGGGCGGAAGCGCAACAGGCAGGCCTGGTAGATGGCGTCGCGGGGACTCAATCCCTGGGTGCGCTCGGCATCGATGGCAAAGTCGATCATGAGGATCGCGTTTTTCTTCACGATGCCGATGAGCAGAATGATGCCGATCAACGCAATGATGGTGAGGTCGTCACCGGCCAGTATCAAAGCGAGCAGTGCGCCAATGCCGGCCGACGGCAGGGTGGAGAGAATCGTGATCGGATGGATGAAGCTCTCGTAGAGGACGCCCAGCACGATGTACATGACGAGCACGGCTGCCACGAGCAGTAGTAACTCGTTGGTCAGATTGCTTCTGAACGCCAGGGCCGCGCCTTGGAAGGTCGTGTGGATGCTGGATGGTACGCCCGCGCTCTGCTCGGTCGCTTCGATTGCGTTCACGGCGGCGCCGAGCGACGCCCCCGGCGCGAGGTTGAATGACACCGTGGCGGCCGGAAACTGCGCCAGGTGATTGATCAACAGGGGCCGGGATTCAACAGTGACTTTGGCAATCGCCGACAGGGGCACCTGTCCGCCGCCCGATGAGGGGACGTAAACGGATGCGAGGGTGTCGACCGAGCGGTAGGACTCGGGGTCGGCCTCCAGAATCACCCGGTACTGGTTGGACTGGGTGAAGATGGTGGAGACGATTCTCTGTCCGAATGCATCGTAGAGGGCGTTATCGACCGTGCCCACGCTGATGCCCAGCCGTGCGGCACTGTCTCTGTCGATGGTGACCTGGACGGCCAGGCCGTTGTCCTCCTGGTTGCTGACCACGTCTGACAGCTCAGGCAGCTGTTTCAGGAGGGATACCAGCTTCGGTGTCCAGGTGGAGAGTGCCGTCGCGTCCGCGCTTTCCAACGTGAAGTTGTACTGGGTGCGACTGATGGTGTTGTCGAGCGTGAGATCCTGCACCGGCTGCATGTACAGCGTGATGCCGGGAACGTTGGAGGTCTCGCTACGCAGTCGCCGGATGATTTCTGCCGCAGTCATCGTGCGCGAGTCCCGCGGCTTCAGATTGATGAGGAATCTGCCGCTGTTCAGGGTGACGTTGTTGCCATCGACACCGATGAATGAGGACAGGCTGGCGACATCCGGATCTTTGAGAATCGCTTCGGCGAGAGCCTGTTGGCGCTCGGCCATGACCGCGTACGAGACTCCTTCCGTGGCATCCGACACACCCTGGATGAGGCCCGTGTCCTGGTCCGGAAAGAAACCTTTGGGAATGACTATGTACAGGCCCGCTGTAACAACGAGTGTCGCGAGCGCTACCCAGAGTGTCAGGCGTTGATGGTCGAGTACCCACGTGAGCTTGCGGCCATACCAGGCGACCAGCCTCGCAAACCAACCCGACTCGTCCGCATGCTTTTCGCTCTCCGGGCGATGCTTCAGCAGGTTCGCGCACATCATCGGGACGAGGGTGAGTGACACGACCGCGGAGATGAGGATCGTTACGGCCAGTGTTACCGCAAACTCGCGGAACAGGCGCCCCACGACGTCCTGCATGAACAGCAGCGGGATCAACACGGCAATCAGGGAGACGGTCAGGGAGATAATGGTGAAACCGATCTGCCCGGCGCCTTTCAGCGCCGCCTGCAGGGGGCGTTCGCCCTGCTCGATGTAGCGCGCTATGTTCTCGATCATCACGATGGCATCGTCGACGACAAAGCCGGTCGCGATGGTCAGCGCCATCAGCGAAAGGTTGTTGAGACTGAAGTTCGCGATGTACATGACGGCGAATGTGCCGATCAGGGACAGCGGCACGGACAGACTCGGAATCAGGGTGGCGCGTACATTTCGCAGGAACAGGTAGATGACGAGCACAACCAGGATGACGGCCAGGGTCATTTCCAGTTCCACGTCGCGGATGGATGCGCGAATGGTCGTGGTCCGGTCGGTTAGGATGGCGACGTCCACTCCGGGGGGCAGGGAGGAGCGCAGCTGAGGCAGCAGGTCGTGGATGCGATCGACAACGTCTACTACATTTGCTCCCGGCTGGCGTTGCACGTTCAAGATCAACGCCGGGGTGCCGTTCATCCAGCCGCCGAGCTTCGTGTTCTCGGCGCCGGAGACCAGGGTCGCAACGTCTTTCATCCGAACGGGCGAGCCGTTCCGGTAGGCGACGATGATGTTGCCGTATTCGTCCGCGCTCCTGATCTGATCGTTGGTGTTGATCGTGTAAGCACGGGCAGGACCGTCCAACGTACCCTTGGGGCCGTTCTGGTTGGCTACGCTGATCGTCGTTCGCAGGTCATCGAGATTCAGGCCATAGGCGGCCAATGCGCGGGGGTTGACGACGACTCTCACAGCGGGCCGTTGGCCGCCGCTGATGCTCACCACGCCTACGCCTTTGAGCTGGGAAATCTTTTGCGCAATCCGGGTGTCCGCCATGTCCTGCACTTCGGTCAAAGGCATCACCGCCGAGGTGATACCCAACGTCAGGACGGGGGCGTCGGCGGGATTGACCTTGGCGTAGATCGGCGGCGCGGGTAGATCCTGGGGCAGCAGATTCTGGCCGGCACTGATCGCTGCCTGCACCTCCTGCTCGGCCACATCGATGGGCAGTGACAGGTTGAATTGCAAAGTGATGACCGAGGCGCCGGCAGAGCTCGTCGAGGACATCTGGTTCAGGCCGGGCATCTGGCCGAACTGCTTTTCCAGCGGCGCGGTGATCGCCGACGTGATCACTTCCGGGCTGGCGCCCGGGTAGAACGTCTGGACCTGGATCGTGGGGTAGGCGACTTCGGGCAGTGCCGACAGGGGCAGCTGCAGGTAGGCGATCAGGCCCACGACCAGGATCGCCACCATCAACAAGGTGGTGGCGACGGGGCGAAGTATGAAGATGCGCGACGGATTCATGCGTCAACAATCATTGCGGGACGGGCTGTTGCCCCCGATTTCGGTGCTGCCCCGTCCCCTTGCCTGCGGCTCGCTTGTGCTGGGGCGGTGCGGTCACCGGATGTTTGGGTGTGTCGGCCGGCAGGATCACAGACGCACCGTCTCTCAACCGGTCGCCGCCCTCGGTGACGACCACATCGTCCGCCTGCAGCCCTTTTGTCACCGCAACCCGCTCGCCGTCAATGACTCCCAGCGTGATCGGCCGAACCGCTACGGTGTTGTCAGCCGTGTTCACGAGATACACGAATGTACTGACGACGCCGTTAGGCGCCCCACGGTGGACGGCCGCTCCCGGCATGACAATTTGATCATGCAACACGTTCACGACCAGCTGGATGTTCACAAACTGGTTGGCGAACAGACGGCCGTCCGCGTTGTCGAACAGGGCGCGCAGCTTGATCGTGCCGGTGGTCGTGTCGATCTGGTTGTCGACGGTTTTCACGGTGCCCTCGCCAATTTTGGCGCTGTTGCCCCGGTCGTAGGCAACCGCGGTCAACGTGGTGCCGGCCTGCATTTGCGCCATGAGGGCGTTCACGTTGTCTTCCGGTACCGCAAAGATCGCCGAGATCGGCTGCAGCTCGGTGACGACGACGATGCCGTTGGTATCCCCGGGCGTCACATAGTTACCCTGGTCAACCTGCCGCAGACCGACTCTTCCTGTGACCGGCGAGCCGATGTGGGTGTACTCGAGATTGATCTGCGCGGTGCGGACCGCCGCCTGGTCGGCTTCGAGGGTGCCGCCGTATTGATCGACGAGCGCGCGCTGGGTATCCAGCTGCTGCTGGGCAACCGAATCCTCCTTGATCAGCTCCTCGAAGCGCTTCAAATCGAGCTTGGCATCCGCCAGCAACGCCTGGTCGCGGCGCAGGTTGCCCTTCGCCGATTCCAGTGCCGCCTGGTAGGGGCGCGGATCGATCTCGGCCAGAAACTGGCCTTGCTTCACGAGTTGACCTTCCTGGAACGCAATTTTGGTCAGGATGCCGCTCACCTGCGGTCTGACTGTCACTGTGGCCAGTGGCGTGATCGTTCCCAGGGCAGGGATGCGGACCTCGATGTCACCCGAGGCTACGGCAGCGACTGTCACAGCAACCGCGCTGTTGGGCCCGCCACCCCCAGCACCCCGACCGCGGCCAACCCCGCCGCCGCCAAGCGCCGATGCTCCGCCGCGGCCGCCACCCGGATTCCCCTCGAGCGCGGCCAGCTCCTGCTGATGCTTGTGGTGTCTGAGAACCAGCAGCACCAGCACTACAAATGCGATTACGACGATGATGACTGCGCGATATCTGCGGAAGAACGACTGCGGCGGCTGTACCGAGGCGTTGGTCTCATTCTCTTGTTCGTTCACCACTTATCCACCAGCTTGCGGCCCCATCGTTGACTGTGCAACCCAGGGCGAAGTTTCCCGACATTCGCACTCCAGACACTGTAAGCAAGTGTTGCTCCGCGGGGTCGGAAGTGCTTGACATACAAAGGATATTATGCAGGAACGCGACATCGTCCCCTGATCCGGCATCTTAATTGCTGTGTGCGGTTCCATGCACATTTCATCACGGTTGTTGAGCGTCGGAATCCTGTCTTTCGTCGCAATCGCCACCGCGGGTTGCGGCGGCACGGCGCGGTTGCCCCTGGAGGCGGGGATTGGCGCGAATCCCCAGCTGCCGCCGCCCGAGAAGTCGCTGCTGCCCGTTTTGAATATCGCGCCCGCCAAAGGATGGCCGCCCGGCGGTAAGCCGATTGCGGCTGACGGTTTGAGCGTCACGGCATTTGCCACATGATCCTCATTCTGTACCCAACCGCGGATTCCCTTACCGTCTTCCCCAACGGCGCGCAGCGACATCAGATGCGCTGCTTCGCCGGGTCGTGTGGTTTCGAGGAAAACGCCGACCTGATCGGTGCGATCAACGTTCTCAGGGCGGGACACGCCCGTTGCGCCTGTGAAGTGAGCGAGATATGAGATCGCCAGCAGCAGGAACCCGCCGAAGCGACCCGAGAGGGGGTTCAGTGCTGCCTTCCGAGCGCTGTAGGAATCTCGTGCCTTCAGGCGCGGGAGGATGTCAAAAGTTGAATTCGCCGTACGGTATGGCGTTGATGGGTAATCTGTTCTACGTGGCGGATTCGGACGCGGTCGTCAGTTTTCATTATGTCGAAGGAGAGACCCGGGTGTCGCGGCCGCCCACGAAGGTAGTTGATCTACCCGCGGGTCCGATCAACCATCATTGGACTAAAAATCTGCTGGCCAGCCACGACGGGTCGCGGTTGTATGCCACCGTGGGATCCAACAGCAACGTGCATGAGTTTACTCGAGGTCCAGTGCCGCCGCTGTCATGGAACATTGGCAGCGGCGGTATACTCTGAGGAATGCACAGTCCAGACACGGTCGGCCCGACCGACGGCCGTAAGAATCACAATAACTGGGTCTGGCTCACGGCACTCGGCATCGTCTACGGAGATCTCGGGACCAGCCCACTCTACACATTGCAGACTGTGTCCCAGGCGATGGGTGGCCAGTTCACCCCGGAAAGCGCCTTAGGTGTCCTGTCTCTCATATTCTGGACGCTGATCATCACCGTGTCGGTGAAGTATTGCGTCTTTGTCATGCGTGCCGACAACCACGGTGCTGGTGGAATCATGGCGTTGATGTCCCTGGTTGGTGCCAACAGCTTTCGGCACGGCGCCAGGGTGCTCACTGTCATGGGACTGCTCGGCGCTTCTCTCATCTACGGCGATGGTGTCATTACACCCGCGATTTCGGTTCTGAGCGCGGTGGAGGGCGTCAATGTGGTGACCGACGCCCTCAAACCTTTCGTGATGCCTATTGCCGTGTTCATCCTGATTGCACTGTTTGCAGCGCAGCGCTTTGGCACGGAGAAGATCGGCCGTGCCTTCGGGCCGATCATGCTGCTGTGGTTCGGCGTGATCGGCTTGCTCGGTGTAACGGGGATCGTTCGCAACCCGCACGTGCTCGTTGCGATCAATCCGGTCCATGCAGTGGAGTTTCTCTCGCACAACCGCGGTGTCGGACTGCTGGTGTTGGGCGGGGTTTTTCTGTGTATCACCGGGGCCGAGGCCCTGTACGCGGACATGGGACATCTGGGGCGGGGCCCCATCCGGCGCTCCTGGTACTGGATCGTGTTGCCCGCCCTGTTGCTGAGCTATGCCGGACAGACGGCGCTGTTGATTGAAAAGAAGACCATCAGTGGCAATCCGTTTTTCCAGTTGGCGCCGCCCTGGGCGGTGTATCCGCTGGTGGTGCTGGCGACCCTGGCGACGGTCATTGCCAGCCAGGCCATCATCACGGGCTCCTTTTCGATGACCCGCCAGGCCATGCAGCTCGGCTGGCTTCCCGGGGTCAACATTCGCCAGACATCCGATGAGACGTACGGACAGATTTATGTTCCGGCCGTGAACTGGATGATGATGATTGCCACCGTGGCGATCGCGGTGGCTTTCGGGAGCTCGGACAGGCTGGCCGGTGCCTATGGGACGGCAGTGGCAACCACCATGTTGTTGACCACCTGTTTGCTGTACGCGGCGATGCGCCGGATCTGGCGCTGGTCGGCGCCGTTGGCGCTGAGTGTTGCGGGCCTGTTCATCATCGTGGACATAGCGTTCTTCTACGCGAACCTGCTGAAGATCGCCGACGGGGGCTGGTTGCCGCTGACATTGGGCGCAGGTGTCTTTTTCATCATGAGCACCTGGCGCTCCGGTGTGGATTGCGTGCATGACGCTCTGGTACAACCCAAGGAAGAATCGCAGAAATTCCTGGACGAGTTGGCCAGGGGAAAAATACCGCGCGTGCCCGGCACGGCCATCTTTCTGACGAAGTCCCCGCAGAAGATTCCGCCGCTGATGATTTATCACGTCCAACACATGGGCTCGCTGCACGAGCGGGTGGTGACGCTGACTGTTGAATTCGAGGAGACGCCGCGGGTTCCCATAGAGCGGCGCTGCGAGGCGGAGCACATAGCCGCAGGGATCTGGCATGCCACTGCGCGGTTTGGCTTCCTGGAGATTCCGGACCTGTGCCGGGCGCTGGCCAGCCTCAAACACCTCGATCCCCTGATTGACACCGACGGCGGGGTTTATTTCGCCGCGCGCGACCTCATTGTTCGCAAGCCGGGCCACGGGCGCCTGGCCCATTGGCGGTTGCCGGTGTTTGCGTTTCTGTATCGCAATGCTGTCAAAGTGGTTGACCGGTTCCGCCTGCCGTCCCGTAACGTCGTGGAAGTCGCCCGCAAGATCGAAGTGTAGAAAGCAAAGATGGCCCGCCCGCGCAGCGAAGATAAACGTAACGCCATTCTCGATGCCGCCACCCGGGTGATCGCCGTCGAGGGTGTGAGCGCGCCCACGGCAAAGATCGCCAAGCTCGCACGGGTCGCGGAGGGAACGTTATTTACGTACTTCAGCAACAAGGATGAGCTGCTCAATGAGCTGTACCTCGAGCTGAAGACCCAGTTGCGGCAGACCATGGCAGCCGAGGCATTGAAGGTCACGAAGAGTCTGAAAGCCACGGCGCTGCATGTGTGGACGCATTACGTCAATTGGGGTGTCGCCAACCCCGACAAGCGCAAAGTGCTGGCGCAGCTGGGGGTGTCGGAGCGCATCACATCCCAGAGCCGAGCGGCCGGCATGGTCGGTTTCACCGAGCTGAACACCGTCCTCAGCCAGGCTGTGGGCTCCAAGGTACTGCGGCAGCAATCCCCTGCATTTGTCGGGTCTTTGTTGGGAGCCATTGCCGAGACGACGATGGAGTTCATGGCCCGGGATCCCGCCCGGGCGCCCCAGTACAGCCAGGCCGGGTTTGAGGCTTTCTGGAATTCGTTGGGTCCCAAATGAGTTGGCAAGCCGGGGCACGCCCACTGGACTTGCGGCCTCGCCGTTGCCGGGCGACCGCGCCGGGGCTTCGAGCCTGCCGCGCACAGCCGGGCGCGAACATTCTTTTGTTTGCCTCTTGAATGAGTGAGTGCCCACTCATATATCCTTCGCCAGATGCCTTGCCACTGTGGCAGGCGACTTCAAAGGAGCTCACGTGTCTAAAGTCTGGCTGGTCACGGGCAGTGGCCGCGGCCTGGGCCGCGAAATCGTCCTGGCCGCGCTCGCGGCGGGCGACCGGGTGGTGGCGACCGCTCGCGATCCGCAACAATTGGCGGATTTACAGGAGCGCTATGGCGAGCGGATTCGTCCGGTGGCGCTGGATGTCAGCGACGCCACCGGTGCCGGGGCCGCGGTCGAGGCCGCGCTGGCCACATTTGGTCGCCTCGATGTGCTCGTCAATAATGCGGGATTCGGCCACATGGTCCCGTTCGAGCAAACCCCGGTGGACGACTTTCGCGCGCAGATTGATACCAACTTTTATGGTGTGGTCAATCTGACTCGGGCGGCGCTGCCCGTGATGCGCAAGCAGCGATCGGGACACATCATCCAGATCTCATCGGTGGGCGGGCGCGTGAGTACGCCCGGACTCAGCGCATACCAGGCCGCGAAATGGGCCGTGGGCGGATTCACCGGAGTGTTGGCCAAGGAAGTGGGGCATCTCGGCATCAAGGTCACGACCCTCGAGCCGGGTGGGATGAGGACAGGGTGGGGCGCTGAAGCCCGCCGCGTCGTCCCGGATATGCTCCCGGACTACGAAGAGAGTGTTGGGCACTGGTTGAATATACTGGGTGGATATTCAGGCAAGGAGGCAAGTGATCCTGCGCGAGTAGCGGCGGTGGTGGTGAAGTTGGCGAGCCATGCCAACCCGCCGGTGCACCTGCTGCTGGGTAGCGACGCACTGCAATTCGCCGGCCTCTCAGAGTCAGCGCGCGCCGAGGCTGATCTGCGATGGCGTGAGGTGACTCTATCGACCGACTATTCCGCACCCTCCGAGTTGCCGGAATTTCCGTCGTGAGAGTGCTGCTGTTCGGCGCCACAGGAATGGTGGGTCGCGGCGTTCTGCGCGAGTGTCTGCAGGCTGCGGACGTCGAACAGGTGCTGGCGGTCGGGCGGACCTCCACTTCGCAGCAGCACCCGAAGCTGCGCGAGATGATCCGCCCGTCCCTCATGGATGTGGGTGAAGTTGAGGCGGAACTTCGCGATTTCGACGCCTGTTTCTTCTGCCTGGGGGTCTCCTCGGCCGGACTCACTGAGGCCCGCTACACCGAAGTGACCTACGATTGGACGTTGACGGTGGCGAACATTCTTGCGCGCCTCAATCCGCAGATGACCTTCGTGTATGTCTCGGGAGCTGGAACCGACAGTACTGAGAGCGGGCGCAGCATGTGGGCCCGCGTAAAGGGGAAAACTGAAAACGCTTTGATGCGTCTGCCCTTCAAAGGTGTTTACCTGTTCAGGCCCGGTGTCATACAGCCCCTGCACGGTATCCAATCGAAGACAGGTTCGTATCGCTGGTTCTACACATTGACCGCTCCGCTGCTTCCCATCCTGCGGGCACTTTTTCCCGCTCAGATACTCACAACGCAGACGATCGGGCGTGCCATGCTGGCTGTTGCCCGCCACGGCGCCCAGCGCCCCGTCCTGGAGAGTCGAGACATTTATGCAATCGGCAGCGCCGCTGTGCAATAAGCAACGCCATCGGAAGGTCATCCTTGCAGTGGCAGCGCTCCTCGGGGGCACATGTGTCCTGGCTGCGGATGAAGCGGAAGCCCCGTTTCTAAAGGAGAATGACGCGGCCATGTCCAGGATGATGGCGGCCATGGCGGTAAAACCGACTGGCGATGTCGACAGGGATTTTGTGGCCACCATGGTGCCGCATCACCAGGGTGCGATTGAGATGGCGCAGGCCCAGTTGCGGTATGGAAAGAATGAGCAGTTGCGACGGATTGCGCAGGAGATCATCGTGGAACAGACACAGGAAATCGCCGCGATGCGCCTGGCGATCGAGGGCTCCCGCAAATGAGACTCACCGCGTTCGCGTTGCTGTGCGCAGGTGCCTTGCAGGTAACCACCGCATTCGCAGGCCAGGTCCCCGGTGCGATCACTGCACCCGACATTCCCATTACGCATCGCGACCGTGTGTACGCAGCCGAGCAGTTTTCCAACACGATCTCGGTGACGGATGCCGCCGACAATACGCTGCTGGGCGTGATTCGCCTGGGCGATCCGTCGCCGGGCAACTTCAGTCCGTTATATCGAGGGCAACTGCTCGTTCACGGCATGGGATTCTCACCGGACCATCGGACGCTGGTGGTGGTGTCGATCGGATCCAACTCCGTTACTTTCATCGACACCGGGACCAACGCGGTCAAGCACATCACCTATGTGGGCCGATCGCCCCACGAGGCGTTCTTTACACCCAACGGGCAGGAAGTGTGGGTGACGGTGCGGGGCGAGAACTACATCTCGGTCCTCGATCCCGGAACCTACGCTGAGAAAAGCCGGATCATCGTCCCGGGCGGTCCGGGGATGCAGATATTCTCGCCGGACGGAAAGTACGGTTACATCTGTTCTTCCTTCAATCCCGAGACGGTCGTAGTCACCGTCGCGGATCACCAGATTGTCGGGCACGTTGCCCAGGCGAGCCCGTTTTGTCCCAACATTGCGGCAACACCGGATGGCAAACAGGTCTGGCTGACATTGAAGGATGTGGGCAAGACGATGGCATTCGACGCGCGGCCGCCGTTTTCGGTGATCCGGACGATCGACACCGGCCCCATCACCAACCATGTCAACTTCGCCCGCAATGGCAAGGGACTGTTTGCTTACGTCACGGTCGGCGGTTTGAACGTGGTGAAGGTCTTCCGAGTGTCCGACGCCGTGCAGATAGCGACGATCCCGGTGGGCAAGCTGCCTCATGGGGTCTGGCCATCCGGTGATGGCAAGCGCATGTATATCGGAATCGAGAACGGGGACAGTTTGACCGCGATCGATACGATCACGAATAAAGTGATTGCCGATGTGCCCATCGGCCAGGCGCCTCAGGCAATTGTGTACGTCCCGGGTGCGGTCATCGAGGGGAACGGCACGCAGGGTCTGCAGCCGCTCGGCGTTGCGGGTGAAGCAGCCCATCTTGCCCTGGCCCCCCTCAAGGTAGGCAACCCGGCCGAAGGCAGCAGTACTTCGTCGGCGCCGACCAGCGTGTCACTGTTTGATCAGGGCCTGCTGCAGGTCCTGCAGGCATCGGCAACGGGACTGCAGCCGAAGCAACCGTATCTGCTCGCGCTGGCGGATCAGCCGGACGGCGGCGGTACCCTGCAACCACTCGCGTCGTTCATGACGAATTCGGCGGGCGCCGCGATCGTGAACGCTATCGGACCCATCCGGCAGATTGTCGAGGTGAAGGCATCGACGATGCGTCGCTACCTCGTGATCGCATCCGGATCTGCGGCGCATCCGGGAGAGATTGTTCAAGTGCAGAGTCAGTAGGGAGGTGTGGCCTTGCGGCCACACCCGTGCGACGCATGCGTCGCATCCTGCACCGGCTCAGCGCTGCTGAATGATTAGCGCTTCGCCTCTTTCTTCTCTCGCTTCAGGGCGCGCTTCTCGTCCGGCGTCCTGGTGGATTTTTTCTTGGCCTCTTTCTTCTTGTCCATGCCTTTGCCCATCATCCGCTCCTCGTGCGTGTACAACTGCCGCAAAGATAACGCAACTGCGGGGAGTTTTCTTCAGTTGCGGGTGAGGGGGATGCCGTGACGCTTGATCTTCCGATACAGGGTGTTACGGCTGATGCCCAACTGGGTGGCTACGTGGCTCATCACCCAGTCGTTCTTCTCGATGACGCGCAGCAACGCCTCCCGCTCGGCATGCTCGAGTGAGATGTCCTGTTCAGGTGTGGCGGCGACCCGGCTCGAATATTGTGTGGGCTGACCGATCTCCGCCGGGAGGTCACTGACCCGGATGACGCTGTTCTCACAGATCGCGAGCGCGGTGCGGATCGTGTTGCGCAACTCGCGAACATTGCCGGGCCAGTTGTAGGCGGCCAATCGATCCAGCGCCGCTGACTCAATGGTGGCCGAGCTGCCCGCGGCGATCTCGCTGGCCATACATTTACGGATGAGGTTCGCCTTGTCCCGGCGGGCTGCCAGCCCAGGCAGCTCGAGTGTGATTCCGTTCAGGCGGTAGTACAGGTCCTCACGGAACATGCCGCGAGCGAGCAGCTCACGCAGGTTACGGTGAGAGGCGCAGATCACCCGCAGGTCGAGCTTGACGGACCGCTCGCTGCCGAGAGGCCTGACTTCCTGTTCTTCCAGTGCGCGCAGCAACCGCGTCTGCAACGTCAGGGGCATATCCCCGATCTCGTCGAGGAACAACGTGCCGCCCGAGGCCTGAGCGATGCGACCCCGCATTCCCTCGCGACGAGCTCCCGTAAACGCACCCGCTGTATAGCCGAACAACTCGCTCTCGATGAGCGACTCCGGGATCGCGGCACAATTCACGGCAACAAACGGCCGCCGCGAGCGATTGCTAGCCAGGTGTATGGCCTTCGCGAACGCTTCCTTGCCCGACCCTGTCGGTCCCCGGATCAACACCGATACGGCGCAGTCCGCTACGCGCTGGGCGTTGCGCATGTTGCGCAGCATCACCGGATCCTCGCCGGCGAGATCCTGCAGAGTCAGAACTGCGTCCGACCTCGCCCCGGCCACGCGAACGGGCGCCCGGCCGGAGATGGTCGGTGTAACCCGCGAGTGGCTGTTGTGTTGTCCCGCGCCAGCCAGGCTCGCGAAGTACCGTCGCCCATGCAAATTATCGCGCAACTCATACATGGCCCGCCGACTCGACGACGAGGTAGCCAACAGCTCGTCGAAGGTCGCGTCGAAAATGTCGGCGATGGAGCGGCCTACGATGTCCTTGTGCTCTTTCGCACCGAGCAACCGAAGTCCGGTCATGTCGGTTGCCACCACGGTACCGTCTGCCGAAACAGCCATGGCGCCGTCGTGCAACAGGTCGACAAACTCCGGTCGATGGTGAAAGCGCAACATCGCGTCGCCCTGATGGCGCCGCAGAAACAAACATTTCTCAATGAGACGGGCGGATGCGTTGACGAGCGCGATCGTATGCATCTGCGATTCACGACCGCCTTCCGCGCTCACGCTGGAGGCATCGAGTACCGCTATGACGCGCCCATAGGGGTCGTGAATGGGCGCCGCGGAACAGGAGAGGCCAATGTGTCGCGAGCGGAAGTGATCTGATTGATGGATCGTGATGGGGCGCGACTCGGCGGCACACGTGCCGATGCCGTTGGTCCCTTCGCGCTGCTCGCTCCACTGTGCGCCCACAACCAGCCCTGCCTGCACGAACATGCGCTTCAGAGTTGGATCGATCTTCTCGCACAGGATGACGCCGGACGTGTCAGCCAGGAGCAGTGCATAGCCGGATCCGGAAATCTGCTCGTACAGAGAGTCCATCTCCGCGCGCGCAATCTGCACCAACTCGTCGTGCTCCGCGTGCAGGTCCTTGATGCGGGTTTGATCGACCACGGTGGGTTGGTAGTCCACGGCGGGATCGAGATTGAAATCGTTCAGGCAGCGGCGCCACGACAGACCCACCGTGGGCGCCAACGCAGCGGCCACGGAATCTTCCGTCATGCCACAGCCTGCAACGCGGAGCACCAGATCCGCGTGTGGCGCGGCGTCGGCGGGCAGCACTGACCCGGCGCCCGATATATTGCGTCGATCGACTCTCATGGGCAGCGTCTCCCCCTCACGATTTAAAGCTACGCCGCGCGATAACTGTGTCAAGAGGTGGCTGACATATATACCGGATATGGCACAGACGAGCGGACCGGGGTTCCGCCTCTGCCCCGTCCAGGTGCGACGAAGTCCCATTTGGGTGCTGGTATGCCCTTTGCTCTGACCTGTCGCACATCGAACAGGCCACATTGATTAGGAGATAGCAGATGAGCAATCCAAGTCCCATCCAAGCTCGGGCACCCGGTGGCTCGGCGCCCGGCGCAGGCATACAGCAGAGCGCCTCGTTCAGCGCGCATCTGAAGAGCTTGGAGCGCACGATCCCGTTGCGCGCGCGCTATGAGAATTTCATTGGCGGCCAGTGGATGGCCCCGGTCAAGGGTGGGTACTTTGACAACGTCTCGCCAACGACCGGCCAGGTGATCTGCAAGGTCCCGCGTTCCCAGGCAGAGGACATCGAGCGCGCTCTCGATGCTGCACACGCTGCTGCTGACGGCTGGGCCCGTACTGCGGTTGCGGCTCGCGCCCGCGCTTTGAACCTGATTGCCGACCGGATGGAGCAGTACCTGCCGTTCCTGGCGGCTGTTGAGACTTACGACAACGGCAAGCCGATCCGCGAGACGAATCTCGCTGACATTCCGCTGGCGGTAGATCACTTCCGTTATTTCGCGAGTTGTATACGTGCTCAGGAAGGCTCACTCGGTGAGCTCGATGACGACACCGTCGCGTATCACTTCCACGAGCCGCTCGGCGTGGTCGGTCAGATCATTCCCTGGAATTTTCCCATCCTGATGGCGGCCTGGAAGCTCGCGCCTGCCCTGGCGGCCGGCAATGCAGTGATACTCAAACCGGCCGAGCAGACTCCGCTGTCCATCCTGGTGTTTGCTGAGCTCATTCAGGATCTGTTGCCGCCTGGTGTGCTCAACATCGTCAACGGTTTCGGGCTGGAGGCGGGCAAGCCACTCGCGTCGAATCCGCGCATCAACAAGATCGCGTTCACCGGCGAGACGACGACGGGTCGCCTGATCATGCAATACGCCTCGGAAAACATCATTCCGGTGACGTTGGAGCTGGGTGGCAAGTCGCCCAACATCTTCTTCGCCGACGTGATGCGTGAGGACGATGCGTTCGTCGACAAGGCACTGGAAGGCTTCGCGATGTTTGCCCTGAACCAGGGTGAAGTGTGCACGTGCCCGTCGCGCGCGCTCGTGCAGAAGTCCATTTACGACAGGTTCATGGAGCGCGCCGTAAAGCGTGTTGAGGCCATTCGACAGGGCGACCCGTACGAAATGAGCACACAGATCGGTGCGCAGGCCTCGAACGATCAGTTCGAGAAGATCCTGTCGTACCTGGACATCGGTCGCAAGGAAGGCGCGAAGGTGTTGGCCGGCGGCTCCGCCAACAAACTGGCGGGCGACCTGGCCGGCGGCTACTACATCAAGCCGACGATCTTCGAGGGGCACAACAAGATGCGGGTGTTCCAGGAAGAGATTTTCGGGCCGGTAGTGTCGGTCACGACGTTTGATACACCGGAGCAGGCGCTGGAGATTGCGAACGATACGTTGTATGGGCTGGGATCCGGTGTCTGGACACGGGATATCAACATGGCGTACCGCTTCGGCCGGGGCATCAAGGCGGGCCGCGTCTGGACGAACTGCTATCACGCCTATCCGGCGCATGCGGCGTTCGGCGGCTACAAGAAGTCCGGAATCGGACGCGAGACGCACAAGATGATGCTCGATCACTATCAACAGACGAAAAATGTGCTGGTCAGCTACAGCGACGAGGCGTTAGGCTTCTTCTGATGGCTGACGACTCGAACAGCAATGTGGTTGAGTTTGATCCGGGCCGTGTCGGTGTCACCGATGCGGCCCGGAAGCTCATTGAGCAGCTCGAGCGGGACCACGGCCCGTTGATGTTTCATCTTTCGGGGGGCTGCTGCGATGGCAGCGCCCCCATGTGCTTCCAGGTGGGTGAATTCAAACTGGGGGGTGTCGATGAGAAGGTGGGCGAGATCGTCGGCTGTGAGTTCTGGATGGACCGCGAGCAGTTCCGGCGCTGGGGGCACACACGCTGGACGGTCGATGTCGTGCCCGGAAGGGGCGCGAGCTTTTCCCTCGAGGCGCCCACCAACATGCGGTTCCTGATCCGCTCGTCGATGCGCGCGCTGCCTTAGGTTTTACGTGGCGTACCGGATGAGCCCAGCGGACACTCCAGCTCGGCTCGGTCCCATTTGGCTGACTCGGCCGCGGCGTCGTAGGTGCTTTGCAGAAACGACAGCAGCAGCGCGTCGGGGTCTGCAGCCTCGCGTACTGTATCGTACGGCAGAATGAACTCACCCAACGTTTCGTTGAACGTTCCGGCTTTTACCGGGTAGCTCTTGAACTGCGCCGGAGTTGGATACGCGTACGAGTAGAACGCCGCGTAGTCGATTCCGTTGCCACCCGGCCAGAATCCCGCACTGCTGACTTCATGCGAGTACGCCTCCTGCATCACCGCGGCATCCAGCCCCGGTGCTTTGCCGGTGAACGTCGGGGCTCGCCGGCCCGAAAAGCGAGTCACCGCCAGATCGAAGCTGCCCCAGAAGAAATGCACCGGACTGGCTTTTCCAACAAAGCCCGTGCGGAACTGCTTGAACACCCGGTCGACCTGGACGAGCACACGCCAGAAGCGCTGGGCACATTCGCCGTCATACGCGCTATGGACCCGGTCTTCGCTGAAGCGCATCGCGCCAGCTATTTCGCAGGGGTACTCATTGATCGGTACCGGGACATTCAACTGCGCGAGCGCGGTCATGACCGCCGCGTAGAAGTCTGCGACGGTGCGCGGCTCGAGCGCAATCCTGCGGCTTCCCCCGTCGCTGACGGAAATGACGAGCTGCTGCGCCAGGAAGTCGAGCTCGATCTCAAATGTACGGTCGCCGTGCGGAATGGGCGAGGTTGTCAGTCCCCGGGACGTGACATACAGCGTGACGTGCCAGCTGTGATTCAGCCAGGGCGTTTGCGTCAAACGAATCTTGCCGACGATCTGCGTCCAAAGTTGCAGCGTTGCCTGGGTATCGCGCCACGCCGCGAAAGGAAGCTCGGGCCAGACTGTTGTTGGTTGCACCATTGAGTATCGCTCGCAAAAGGTAGGCCGGGCCGACGATGCTCATGTTACGCTAGGTGCGAATAAACGCGGTCAAAATCAACGCGGGATTTTTCATCATGGCTACCGCTGTCACTGCAGCAAAATCGGGCACTTTCCGGATCGGCCCTGACATGGAAGTGCATCGGTTGGGCTTCGGCACCATGCGCCTCACCGGTCCCGGCATCTGGGGACCGCCGTCCGATCACGCAGAAGCGGTGCGCACGTTGCAGCGGCTGCCGCAGCTGGAAGTGAATTTCATCGACACCGCCGATTCGTACGGTCCCAATGTTGCAGAAGAGTTGCTGCGCGAAGCGTTGCATCCCTACAAGGGATCGTTCATTGCCACGAAGGCTGGCCTGGCGCGCACGGGCCCCGATCAGTGGACCGCGCTCGGCCGCGCTGAATACCTGATTCAACAGGCTTACACCAGTTGCAGCAAGCTGGGTGTGGAGCGGATTGATTTGTGGCAGTTGCATCGAATCGATTCCAAGGTGCCCCGTGAAGAGCAGTTCGGCGCGGTGAAGAAGCTGCTCGACAGTGGCGTCATCCGTTACGCCGGCCTCAGCGAGGTCTCCGTCGCGGACATCAAAGCGGCTTCCAGGGTTTTCAAGGTGGCCACGGTCCAGAACCGTTACAACCTCGTGGACCGCGCGAGCGAGGACGTGTTGGATTACTGCACGGAGCACAAGATCGGATTCATTCCGTGGTTTCCGCTCGCAGCCGGCGACCTCGCCTCTCCTGGCTCCGTGCTCGACAGCATCGCGAAGAAGTATCACGCGGCGCCGAGCCAGGTCGCGCTGGCCTGGATGCTGAAGCGGAGCCCGGTGATGCTGCCGATTCCGGGGACGTCGAAGGTGTCGCACCTCGAGGAGAACGTGGCGGGGGTTGCCATCGAGTTGTCGGATGAGGATTTCAAGGCGCTGGACAAGGCGGGAAGGGGACGCTGAGGTGCTTCTAGGCCGGCGCGCTCCCAGATAGTCCAATCTCGGGCCCCGATGGGTGATAATCGCGCTCCCCTAATGGTGCGTGTATCGCTAGCCCGCAATGAAGCTGTATTCCTGGAACGTCAACGGCATCCGTGCCGTCCTCAAAAAAGGCCTGTTTCACCCTTTCCTCGAGGCTCACGAGCCTGATGTCCTGTGCCTGCAGGAAACCAAAGCAGAACGGGGCCAGATTGAAATTGATCTGCCCGGGTACCACGAGTTTTGGAATTCCGCGGCCAAGAAGGGCTATTCCGGTACGGCCATCTTCTCCAAGGAGAAACCGATTGCCGTCATCAACGGCTTCCCGGATGAATTCGCCAAACGGTACAAGTTCGCTGATGAGCTGAAGCGCGATAGCGCCGGGGAAGGCCGCGTCATCACGGCCGAGTTAAAGAATTTCTACGTCGTCACCGTCTACACGCCGAATGCGAAAGACGACCTCAGCCGGCTCGACTTGCGCCATGAGCACTGGGACCCCGCGTTCCTCGCGTACGTCCGCCAGTTGGAGAAGAAAAAGCCAGTGGTGTTCTGTGGCGACCTGAATGTCGCCCACACCGAGCTCGACCTGGCCAACCCGAAGCCGAACAAGGGCAAGAAGGGTTTCACGGATGAGGAGCGGAAGGGATTTCAGAACATGGTCGACGCCGGGTTCGTGGATACCTTCCGGATGTTCAAGCAGGGCAATGGCCATTACTCGTGGTGGAGTAATTTCGCCAATTCCCGGGCTCGCAATGTCGGGTGGAGAATTGATTACTTCCTGGCGTCTTCGGCGTTGAAGGCGAAGGTTCAGTCGGCGCAGATTCATCCTGAGGTGATGGGCAGCGATCACTGCCCGGTGAGCGTGACTATCGAATAGCTCGCGGCGTGCGCCATTATCGGCGCACCCGGCTGACCCTCTCATGCATGCAGGTCCCGCCGTTGACCTCCCAGGGCAGCCGCAATACACGCAATGAAGGCACCGACCAACATCGACAGGGCCGTGAAGATGGATGTCTCGGCTGCTGCCTTGCGAGCCGCATCGGCAGCCTGACGCGCTTTGAGCTCAGCCGCCTTCTTCTGAGCGATCGCCGAGTCCACGCGTTTCTGGGCGTCTTCTGCCGAGATCCCGGTGCGCGCGGCAACCAACTCGGCCAGGTAGGCGCGATCCGTTGTCGGTACGTCGCCCGAGGAAATTCCGTTGGCGAGGATGCGCGCGGCTTCCGCTCTGGCATCTGCTGTTGTGGCCCCGGAGCTGGCTTGAGATGAACGGAACAACAGATCCATATCATAGGTGGCCAGGGCTGATCCCGCTGGCGACGAGGCAACTCCCTGGGTTGCGGCTTGGGCTGTGGCGCCTTGGGCCGCGCCGGACGCAACTGTGGCTGCCGCGTGGACACCGCCACTGATGGCCGACGTCAAAGCGGAAGCGAGGAATCCTGCTACGAGGATCGTTGCGACCGCCCAGGTAATGAACCCATGCGCGGTGTCGCGGAAGAACACTTCATGTGTGTGGGTGTTGGCCCATTTGGTTCGCAGGCGTCCAGCCAGATAGCCACCCAGTCCTGCCGCTAGCCATTGCACCACGATCAGCCAGGCGGCTGTCATCCAGGTAATGGTGGACGCCGAAGCGCCGCTGTCGCGCCACGGCGAAACCGATGCCAGACCAAAACCTGACCCGAGGGCTACGAGCACGACAGTGGTCGCTGCGGCTACAAAAGCGCCCCCAAAAATGGCGGGCCAGGTTACGGCGGAAACCGATGATTCGGGCGGAGCGAGAATTCCCGCTCGCTGCTGGGTGAGTGTGTCCAAGGCAACCCCCTCAATTGTTGTCAAAGTAACGTGTTGTCAAGAAAACGGTTTGCTGTCTAAACAGTTCCTTCCGCAGGCGAGCTTCAGGATCGTTCTCAGGCGCGAGTCTTGCGAGCGAGGGCAACTGGGCCTCGAGGTAGGCCATGGCCGTGAACCGCAGGAGCGCTGTGAAAACCTTTCATTGCACACATTGTCAGCATCTCGTTTTCTTCGAGAACATCCGCTGTCTCAACTGCGGCCACGCGCTTGCCTACCTGCCGGACCGGAACCTCATGGCCGCCGTTCAGCAAAGTGAGGATGGGCTGTGGCGCTATGAAGGACCGGGTGGCCAGGACCAGGCCTATCGCCTGTGCGCCAACTACGACTGTGAGAACGTCTGTAACTGGGCCGTGCCGCAGGGCGACGCGGAGACTCTGTGCCGCTCCTGCCGGTTGACCCATGTCATTCCCGACCTGTCCCTGCCGGGTAATTCAGCGGCCTGGTACCGGTTGGAAGTGGCCAAGCGACGCCTGGTCTACACCCTGCTGGGCTTTGGTTTGCCGGTGGCCGGAAAGAAGGCCCCCAACGATTCCGGCGTTGAATTTCAGTTTCTGGAAGATTCCGCGAGTGGTGATGGCCGGCGCGTTCTGACTGGCCACGACAACGGACTCATTACTATCAATGTCGCCGAAGCCGATGACGTGCGGCGCGAGCAGCAGCGACAACTCCAGAACGAGCAGTACCGGACCCTGCTGGGCCATTTTCGGCACGAAATCGGTCACTACTACTGGGACCGGTTGATCCAGGGCAGTCCGCGGCACGAAGCCTTCCGGCAGTTGTTTGGCGACGAGCGGGCGGACTACCAGCCGGCACTGCAGAAGCACTACCAGAACGGCCCGCCGCCCAACTGGGAAACCAACTTCATCAGCGCCTACGCAACCGCCCATCCCTGGGAGGACTGGGCCGAATCCTGGGCACACTTGATGCACATGACGGACGCGTTGGAGACGGCGGCCGCCGTTGGACTGTCGTTGAAGCCCAAACGTCCCGACGAGCCTTCCATGACGACACCACCCAATCCACTGGCGCCGCGGGCGCACAACTTCGACCGGATGGTCGAGGATTGGTTGCCGTTGACCTATGTGTTGAACAACCTCAATCGCGGCTTGGGATTGTCGGACAGCTATCCGTTCGTGCTGTCGCCACCGGTGGTCGAGAAGTTGAGATTCATTCACGGGACGATTTATGCGACGGGCTGACGGCGTTCGCGCATGACCGAACCGCCCGTGTCCGAACCGCCTATGACTGAATCGCGTGTGTCTGAGCCGCCGCGGGCGTCGCTCAGTCCGTGGGAATTATTGGCACCGGGTTGCTGTCTATACCCGTGCTCGATATCGAGGCTTTGGATGGTGACGGGGTGGATTGCCACGGGCGTCATGGGCGTGGCGTCAGGCGCGTTCATATTGGCGACGGTTTGGGGCGGGAAGTAAGATCTAGCTATAGGCATAGGAGGCTTCGCCATGCGAAAGATCACTCTCACTTTGGGTTTGGCCATCGTCTGCGTGTCCGGCGTATGGGCACCGTCGGGTGCTTTGGCGGGCGACGCTGTCGTCTATCTCGATGGCCCGGCGTCACTGGCACAGCTGCGTGCGACGAATCCGATCCATTATCAACGGGCATTGAAAATCATCGATGCCGCCAATGAGTTGTGCCGCCCCGACGCCGGCGAAACGGTATACGCGAAGTATGACGCGAAGAACGTATCCTGCGTGCGGATGCTACTGCGAACGAGCAACCCGCCGAAACGCGATCTCTCCTTCCGGCTCGATGACACGAAATACATTGCTCTCGTCACCATAACCGACGATCCACCGAAGCTGGTCGCTGCAACCGCACGGTGAACGTCGCTTTTGTCGGGCTCGGCAAGATGGGTGCCGGGATGGCGTCGCGTCTACTCGACGCCGGTCATCACATCAGTGTGTACAACCGAACCACTGCGAAAGCTGACTCAATCGTAAGTCGTGGCGCACGATTGGCGAGCAGCCCGAGAGATGCGTGTCTGAATGCAGATGCTGTTTTCTGCATGGTGTCGGACGATGTGGCTTCACGCGCAATGTGGGTGGGTGCTGAGGGAATTCTGGCGTCAGGGTTGGCACCAGGTGCGCTGGCCATCGAGTGCTCGACGTTGTCGCACGACTGGGTAATGGAGCTTGCTGCGCAGGTCATAGGCCGCGGACTTCGCTACATTGACGCCCCTGTTACGGGTCTACCACCTGACGCCGCCGCTGGTTCACTGACGTTGTTGGTTGGTGCGGAGGAAGGGGACTTGGAACGCGCGCGGGGACTGCTGGGCGCGGTGTCGAGTCGCATCCTTCGTTTCGGTGCCGTTGGTACCGGCACCGCTTATAAGTTGATTATCAATTTGATGGGGGCGGTTCAGATTGCGTCGGCGGCTGAGGGGATGGCTCTCGCGCAACGGGCGGGACTGAATCTCGACGTCGTTGCCGACGCCATCGCCACTGGTCAGGCGGCGAGTCCGCAGGTTGTGCGCAATGTTCGCCGTATGGCGGATGGTGATCACGACCGCAATATCGTCTTTACCGCGGCGCTGCGACTGAAGGATGTGGAGTATGCGTTGCGGTTGGCTCGGGGGTTGCGGATCGGTGTGCCCTTCGGGGAGTTGGCCGAAGGTGGACTCGTTGAGTTGTGCGAAGGTGGCCGCTCCCAGGTGAACGAGAGCAGTATTTTTGAGATAGCGGCTTCGCGGTGGTTGCCGTCAGCCGACTGAGCTGGGGTAGCGGCTCCCCAACCACATCCTACTTATCCGGCTTGGGTGTCAGTCGCGTCCACATGCGTTCGAGTTGAGCTTCGGGCATGGTGGTGACGGGGATGGATGCTTTGCCAGTCTCGTCATCGATGACGTGGTTGATGCGAAGGACCGCGAGCGCGCCGACGAGGCGGCCGAAATAGAGGGATCTACCGAGTGGCGTTGGGTACTTTGAAGTGCTGGTCGACTGGCCGTCTAAACCCGTGAGCGTTGATTCGGAGAGCTCCCAACTCGCGCCGATGTGTCGCGCGACACTCGCTGAGTGCGTGTCGATTAGCCAGGCGATCACTCCTGCGTCGGGACGCAGCCGTGGGTATTTGGCGTATTGATCAATCGTCACGCGAAACACGACGATGCCCGCCAGTCCCATGACCAAGCTCAACAGCTCGGCCACGGCGGGGTCCGATTTCTCAACGAGGAAGTTATACGGCACGGATGCGTTCGCTGCGCGGAACGTGTGTTCCCACGCGACTTCGGGAAAGCGCGGAAAGTCTGCACCCCCGATGCGGAATATCGGCTGCATCAACGCTGCTGTGACGAGTGACCGGATGCCATCCGTACCCAACAGCACCACGGCGCGATCGACGCTCTCCACCGGTTCGGGTGTTACCCGGTAGAACGAGCTGTTGGCGATCTTCAGCAGATTACCAACCAACGACGGGTCGCGTGCAATCAGCGCCGCCAGGTCCCGTCGCGAGAAGCTTTCGTCATTTGACGCGCTGAGTACCCGCGGCAACATGTTTGGCCGGCGAGGTGCGTAGCGTTGTTGAGTGGCGGCGTCCTGGAGCGCCGCGGCCGTTGCGTCCGCAACGTCTTGATGACCTGCCGTCACCTCCGACGCCTGACGCGCCTTGCCCAGCATGAGCTCGAAAAGTTTGCCGAAGACGACAGAGGGGTCAAGGATTTCCGGGGCGTCCGGTGGTGGCTCGCCGGCCAGCTGGGCCGCGCGCGCGTCTGGGCTGGTGGCGAGCGCACGCATCGTTTGGGTGGTGCTGTTGGCGGCCAATGCACGCATTGTTTGGGTGGTGCTGTTGACGGTCGCGGATCCTGTTGACCTGGCGACGTCGGCGGCTGCTGCAAGGGCTGGCGCGGCGGCGGGGGCCACGCCTGTTGTTGGCGCGACGTCGTCCGCAGGCGGCATGAGCGCAAAATCTAAGTCCGACGCGTCGAATGACATGGTCGCCGACGTCGGGTCCGCCTTCGAGTTGGGGGATGTCGTCGCGCCCACTGGACCGGGGGCCGACGATGCCGTGGCCGGCAATGTTGAGGCAGATGATGCGCCGCCTGGAATCGTCCCGGCAGGTGACGCACCAGCTGTTGGCGCACCGGTAGCTGATGCGGCAACTGGTAATGTCCCGGGAGGGACATTGGCCGGGGCCGGCCCACGAGCCGAGGTTGGCCCACCGTTGGCTGGTGCGCGCTCGCCGACGCTGTCTTTGGCCGGATTTCCCGACCGCGACGTTTTCCCCGCCCGCAGGGAAATCACCGCGGCGAGCACAATTCCCGCTGCGACGATAACAATGACCAACACCAGCTGACTCATGGGAGCCATAAGTTACCGCTAAGTCGGTGCCGTGGCGCACTTTTGTTCACAAAACGGCTAGAATCCGAACGATCATGATGTGGAAGGCGAAGCTACCGGCCCTCATTCTCGCCTTCGCGCTGTTGGGCCCATGGCCCGCCGGTGCTGCCGGAGCCCCGAGCCAGTTCGGGGTCGATGCGCCGGAGCTCGCACGGCTCGGGGATTTCGCAGTCGGAGTCCGAACTCTCGCTCTGGTGCAGCGTAAGCAGGAAGAGGTGCTGTCTTTCAATCCTGCGAACGGCTCCTTCCAGAAAAGCGATCGCGGGCTGACGGTCGATCTTTGGTATCCCGCGCTCGTCCCTGCGGGGGCACAGCGTGAGGTCTACACCGCGAGCCTCCCATCCGAGCCTCCAGAGCCCCCGGCAAATTTCACTGTGCCCGGTATCGCAGTGAGAGATGCGCCCCCGGCAGGGAAAGCCTATCCACTGGTGGTGGTATCTCACGGCTACAGCAACTCGCCGGCGGCAATGACATGGCTGACTGAGAATCTGGCGTCAAAGGGATATGTCGTCGCAGCGATTCGGCACGACGATCCTCCCATTACGGACAAGGCCAAGTTTGCCCAGGTCCTCACGCGTCGCCCCATCGACGTGGCATTTGTCACTCAAACTCTGAAAGGCGTCCTGGCCCGTGAGCACCTCATCGACCCATCACGAGTTGCTCTAGTTGGTTACTCCATGGGTGGCTACGGCGTGCTGACCGCCGCCGGGGCTACCCTGGATCCAACAGCGCCAGTGATGAAGATGGTGCCTGGAGGATTGCTGTCCCGGTACGCACGCGGGGGTTCGAAGCGCGACGCAGTTACCGTGAAGGGCCTTCGCGCGGTAGTTGCGATCGCCCCGGCGGGCGGCGGGGGCCTCGCCGCCTGGGGTGCCCGAGGACTTGGAGATATCCACTCGCCGCTGCTGATCATCGCGGGAAACGCGGATCGAACCCTGGACTACACGAGCGGCGCGCGCGCGATCTTCGACAACACAACGAATGCGGACCGCTATCTGCTGACATTCAAAGAGGGCGGTCACTCGATCGGGCTAAACCCCGTACCTGAGGCGATGCGCGCTCATTTGTGGGACCAGGACTGGTTTGAGGATCCCGTCTGGAGGAAAGACCGGGTCAATGCGATCAACGCGCATTTCATCTCGGCATTTCTCGACCGGTATGTGAAAGACGACGCGAGTCGGGATGCCTATCTCAACGTCGCGGTGACCGAATCGGATGCCGGCACCTGGGCGACCTCAAACCCCACTCCTTATGACGCTTACAGCCCCGGCCGCGTAAATGGTGAGGGCGGCGTCTCGGTCTGGAAGGGATTCCAGCGCAATCATGCCGCGGGCCTCGAGCTCCTGCAGGCAAAAGCCGCACCGCACGCGAACTAGCTCGCGTGCGGTGCCACCGCTGCAACCCACGCAGCACGGACTCGCCCGAGGAGACTGGTACCTATCGCAAAATCGCCGGCGCGCCGCAGGCGCCCTGCATATGCGCAGCCGGCAAAAACCGCGCTTTTTGCCGGCGTATTAGGACCCGGGCTCCGCGCGGCCAGTGCCGCGCCAATAAAACTAGATCAGCAGACCCGAAAGGTCGATGTTGGTGTCAGGGAAGTCCTTCAGTTTCGTCGCGCCCGGGTCCTCGACGACCTGCACGTCGGTGTACTTGCCGTCGACCAGCTTGCGGAAGAAGCGCACGCAGCGGCTCTCCAGGTCGACGATCCACACTTCCGGTACGTCGTGCGCCGCATACAGCGGCACCTTGATGTCATGATCGTACGAAAATGTCGTGTCGCTGACTTCAATCACCAACAGGGTGTCGCTGCCCGTTGGAAACTTTGCTGAATGATAGTCGCGGCCCGGCTTGAGAACGATGAGGTCAGGTTGTGCCTCGGTGATGTTGCTCAGACGGAACACGCGTTGGATGTTGATGGCAGCGCGGCCGGACAGCGCGGTCTTCAGTGCCGCTTGCAGCCTTTCCACCACGTTGCCGTGCTGAGTCCCCATGGGGGCCATGTGAATGATTTCGCCCTCGATCAGCTCGATGGCGGGTTCCCCGTTCAACAGGCCGATTTCGGCCATCCAGTTATATTCTTCGGCTGTGAAGCGATGTCGGTGCGGCCAAGTCTTGATGTTGCCCGTAGTCACGATATTCCCCGTAGCAGACCAAAGGTCTGCGGCGAACTGTAGTCGCCCGATCGCGGCAGGTAAACACGTCGCAAGGGCGCGACGCTGCAGGTTTGAACTCAATGTTTGATTTGTACTGCGGAGCTGGAAAAACAGGCATTTCAGGCGAATCGTGCGGCGCCGCTGACGCTTGGGAACGGGCGGCTTGGCTGATCATCGGTACAGGGAAACCTCCAGTTTGGTTTAAATTGTTGGTGGCGCGCACAAAGGGCGCGCCCGGCGCGCGGGATTGGGTACACTGTCGAAATGACCAGCGATGCAATCGAGCGGATTGAAACAAAAATAGCGTTCCTGGAGAGTGCCAACGTCGAGCTCAGCGATGTCGTCTATCGGCAGCAGCAGGAGATAGGAGCGTTGCGTGCACGACTCGACGCGCTCACGCAACGGGTCGAAGCCGCACAGACACCCGACATGCCACGCTCTGCGGAAGAGGAACGGCCGCCACATTACTGACACAGTCAGTTGGATCGAGCGCCTTTGGCGGCCTGATCGGCTCCACGAGAAGGCGGCACCAAGCCATTCCGGCCATCCTGCGGGCATCAGCACAATTATGTTGCCTTGCAATATGTAAATATCGGGACCATGGTCCCACGTTGCAGCGCCCATTTCTAAACTAAACGAATGGTTTGGAGCAGCAGTTGCGCCCGGTCGGCGCAAGGCCCCACGAGCACCTCAACCTCGCCCGGCTCAAATACAGGGGTGAGCTCCCGGCCCAGGAACCGCAAGTCGGTGGCCGGCACCGTCAAACGCACTGTTTTCGTTTCGCCGGGACGCAGCGCGGCCTTCCCAACGGCTTTTAGTTCGAGCAGGGGCCGGGTAACAGTGGCCACCTTGTCATGAACAAACAGAAATACAGTCTCAACGGCCGAGTAGGCTCCCTGGTTGGTGACGTCGACCCGGACCTCCAACGTATCTGCGACAGAAATCCGATCTGACGCCACAGCGAGTCCCGTCAAAGAAAACCGCCCATAAGTCAACCCATAGCCAAACGGATACAGCGGATCATTGCTGACATCCATGTACTTGCTGGTGAAGTGATCCTTGGGATTGAATGGCCGGCCACTCGGGCGCTCGCCATAGAATACCGGTATCTGGCCGATGGCACGCGGCCAACTCATCGGTGTCCGACCGCTCGGAGACGTCCGCCCCAACACAACATCTGCAATGGCATTCCCAGCCTCGTTCCCCAGGAACCAGGCCACCAACAACGCGTCCGCCTTTTCCGCCAGCCAGGGAATGACCAGCGGGCGCCCTGAGAACAACACGACGACTACACGGAGTCCCTGCGCGTGAGCGCGCTCGAACACGGCTTCGGCAAGCATGCGTTGCAACGGCGGCACTTCCGGGAAAGCCCGGCTAGCCGCCTCACCACTCATCCCGGCCATTTCACCAATGCACAACACAACAGCGTCGGCGTCATTGCACAGATCCACGGCGGCCGCAATCCCAGTCTCGTCGCCACCCGTGAACTGCACACCCGCGGCGTGCTTGACGTCAACAGAGGGCAGCGCCGCGCGCAGGCCCGCAAGCACGCTCACTCGGTCTTCGGGCTTGCCGGCGGCCCCCCAACACCCACCCATCTCAACAGCAGCATCACCGAGCGGCCCAATCACACACAATCGTCGCAGCCCCCCACGCAAAGGCAACGTCTCACGGTCATTCTTCAACATGACGATGGAGCGAGCGGCAACAGAGCGAGCCAGTTCGCGCCGATGAGTCAGGACCTTCGCCGACTCCCCAACGGAGCCGCGACGGTACGGATCGTCAAACAGCCCGAGCCGCTCTTTCAAGCGCAGCACCCGCAGCACGGACTCGTCAATCTGTGCCATGGTGACGAGCCCACGCTCCAGCGCTACCGGCAGGCCCTTGCGATACGCATCGGCCATCATGTCGATATCGACACTGGCATCGAGGGCGAGGGCGGCCGCCTCGGGCAGATCCGCCGCAATACCGTGATGCATCAGCTCTGCAATTGCGTTGTAGTCACTAACGATGACACCGTCGAACCCGAGTTGATCGCGCAGATGGTGGCGCAGCAGCTTCTTGTTGGCCGTCATGGGAATGCCGTCCAGATCGGTGAACGCGGGCATGATCGTAGCCACACCCGCCGCAACCGCCGCATCAAAGGGAGGCACATGCACCTCGAGCAGCGTGCGTTCCGAAATATCCACCTGCGCGTATTCGCGGCCCGCCAGCACCGGCGCATATGCGCAGTAGTGCTTCGCACAGGCCGCCAATGAATCGGCAGCCGCGAGATCCGAGCCTTCGTAGCCCCTGACCTTGGCGCGTGCCATCTGCACCGCGACCCAGGTGTCCTCACCCGATCCTTCAGCAGTCCGTCCCCAACGAATATCGCGGGAGACGTCGAGCATGGGGGAGAAGGTCATTGCCAGACCGTCGGCGGCTCCCTCCCGGGCGGCTTCCCTGGCCGTCAATTCCCAGGTTTGCGGATCAAACAGCGCCGCTTCAGCGAGGGGAATGGGAAACAACGTGCGATGGCCGTGGATGATATCGAGTCCGATCAGCAGCGGGATCTTCAGCCGGGAGTGCTCGACTGCCAACTGCTGCATTTCCCGGACCGGCCCGGGGCCGACGAGATTGAGGAGGTTGCCGATGGCGCCGCTTTTGATGGCCTCGGTCGAGTCACCGGCGATCACGGGACCTGTGACGGCATAACCTGCCGCCGTCATGGTGAGCTGCCCCAGCTTCTCCGCCAGGGTCATCTGTGACAGCAGTTTCTCGCTCCGATTCATCGAAACCCATCCGCAAAGAAACATATGGTCGCGGAAACAGGGCAAAATCGCGAGTCGAATCCTTCGAGTCGGAGAATCCATGGAAGCCGCAGCGCTGGCCACACTGCCCGATGAGCAATTGCTGGAGATCGTGCAGCGCCAGACCTTCAAGTTTTTCTGGGATGGGGCGAATCCGCTCAGTGGTCTTGCGCCGGACAGGTGCACTACGCGGTCTGACGCAGTGGACGACAAGGCCGCAATCGGTGGCTCGGGTTTCGGAATCATGGCCATTGTCGTGGCCGCCGAGCGGGGCTGGGTCACACGCGAGGCTGCAGTCGATCGCATCTCCCGGATGCTGGATTTGCTGACTGCCGCGACGTGCTACCACGGCGCATATGCACATTTTGTGAACGGCCGGACCGCCGCGACCATTCCCTTCTATCGCAAGGACGATGGCGGCGATCTGGTGGAGACCTCGTTCCTGTGCATGGGACTGCTGTGTGCGCGGCAGTATTTCAACGGTGACACTCGAGCTGAACAGTCACTGCGCGGGCGCATCACGTGGTTGTGGGAAGAGGTGGAGTGGGACTGGTATACCCAGGAAGGCCGCCGGGTGCTGTACTGGCATTGGAGTCCCAACAATGGCTGGGCCATGGATCACGAGATCCGCGGTTGGAATGAATGCCTGATCACCTACGTGCTGGCAGCGGGCGCGCCCCGCTATCCCATCAATCCGATCGCCTATCAGCGCGGTTACGCAGCCGGCAACGGCTATCTCAACGGCAGAAGTTACTACGACATCGAGCTGGCGTTGGGAATGCCGTTTGGCGGTCCACTGTTTTTCGCGCACTACTCGTTCTGCGGGCTCGACCCGCGCGGCCTCAAAGACAAGCACGCCGACTACTGGCAACTCAATCAGCGACACGTCGCCATCAACCGGGCGCACTGCATAGCCAACCCCTACAACTTCAAGGGCTACGGTTCCGACTGTTGGGGTCTCACCGCGAGTGATGATCCGGACGGCTACTCAGCGCATGCGCCCGACAACGACAACGGCACGATTTCCCCCACTGCGGCGCTTTCGAGCCTGCCGTACGCGCCGCGGGAAGTGATGACTACCCTGCGTCACTTTTTGACTGAGCATGGTGAGAAGCTGTGGGGGCGCTACGGATTTGCCGATGCGTTCTGCGAGCAACGAAACTGGTACGCCGATACCTACATCGCCATTGACCAGGGGCCCATTGTCGTCATGATGGAAAATCATCGCACGGGCCTGTTGTGGAAGCTGTTCATGAGCGTTCCGGAAGTTCAGACGGGCCTGCGCCGGTTGGGTTTCACGAGCCCTCACCTGCAGGCGAACCACCGCTGATGACACAGGCTCTCGGGCACTGGCTCGATCAACAATACCGGCGCGCCGCTGCCGCGATGCTGGTCAGCGTGTCGCCTGTGGGACTCGTCAAATCGCGGCCGGGATTCGGCCACACCATCCACCCTGTCAAAGGCTCCATCATCGCCTCGCCGGTGCTGGCGGATTGGAATCCGGAGCCGGATTATTTCTTCCACTGGTTCCGCGATTCAGCGGTCGTCATCGATGCCGTGCGGCTGTTGTTCGAAGCGGGTGACCTGGGACCGGAGGCGTTGACCCATTTCAGCGATTTTGTCCGCTTCAGTTTGTCGTTGCAGGCTCTCGACGGACGCAAACTAGTTACCGCGGCGGCCTGGCGTGAGAACGTTGCGGCCGACTTCATCAAGTTCCTGCGGAAAGGTGCTGAGCTGGAAGGCGTTCATGGCGAGGCGATTGTCGCCGAGACCCGAGTCAACCCCGACGGCACGCTCGACATCTCGAGCTGGACACGCCCCCAACACGATGGCGCCCCGTTGCGGGCACTCTCGGTGTTGAGATGGGTCAGGGCACATTCATTTGATACCGAGCTGCAGGCGTTGGTGTCGCGGTTGTTGACGTCCGACCTGGCGTTCACGTTTGCACATTGGCGGGAGCCTTCCTTTGATATCTGGGAAGAGGAGAGTGGGCAGCACTACTACACTCTGTGTGTTTCCGCGGCGGCACTGAGGGAAGGGGCTGACTGGCTCGAGGGGATGGGAGAGGCACCTCTCGCGCGGACCTATCGCACCGAGGCTGAGGTCATCTGCCGTGCGCTCGATGGCTATTGGCTGCCTGAGGAGCGACACTACCGCTCGCGAGTCCTGGCATCCGGGAAGCGCTCGACGAAAGAGCGAGCCAAAGATTTAGATATAGCGGTGATCCTGGCAGCCATTCATGCGTTGGGTCACGATTCGACCCATACGGCTCGGGATCCCCACATGCATTCAACCCTGGAGCGCCTGGAGGATTTGTTCGATTCGGCGTATCCGATCAACCGGAACCGGCCCGCGCACGCAGCGCCTGCCATGGGACGCTACGCGGGCGATGTCTACTTTTCCGGCGGCGCGTATTATTTCTCCACGTTGGGGGCCGCGGAGTTCTGCTTTCTGGCGGCTGCGCAGCAGGGCACGCAGGCATCCGCCTGGGTCAGTAAAGGCGATGCGTTCCTCGAAACCGTCCGCCGATACACGCCCGAGAATGGAGAATTGTCCGAACAGTTTGACCAGAAGACGGGTGCACAGACCTCCGCGCGGCATCTGGCCTGGAGCTACGCGGCATTTATCTCCTGCCTGGCCGCCCGCCGTGCGGTTGTAGGATGACGAGCAGTCCACAACAGGGCGCGAACGAGGCGGCGGCGAAGGCGGCTGCAAAAGAAGCGGAGTCCTCCGGCCTCGGCCGTCAGATGGGCATGATGCTCCGGGCCCTGCGCGGCTCGCCGGTTGCCAGGACACTCGTCGTGCTCGGGCTGTCGGTGGTTGCGGTGATTGTCGCGACGTCGTATGGGCAGATCCAACTCAACAGCTGGAACAAGCCCTTCTACGATGCGCTGTCCCGGCGCGACCTGCACGACTTCGTCTACCAGCTCGGCGTGTTCTTTGTCATCGCGACCGCCATCCTGATATTGAATGTCGCCCAGCGCTGGCTGGTCGAAATGTTGAAGCTCAAGTTGCGGCAGGGCATCGTGCACGACCTGTTGCGCGATTGGATGCTGCCGCGCCGGGCGTTCTGGCTCGCGAGCGCCGGCGGCCCGATGGGAGTCAACCCCGACCAGCGCATGCACGAAGATGCGCGCAAGTTGTGCGAGCTGTCAGCCGACCTCGGTACCGGGCTGCTGCAGGCCGGCATTCTGTTCGGCATCTTTGCCGGAGTGTTGTGGACCCTGTCGAGCGGCTTCGCGGTGCGTTTTCACGATCGCGACTACGAGATCCCGGGGTTCATGTTGTGGGCAGCGGTGACCTATGCGCTGCTCGGATCCGTGCTCAGTTACTGGGTGGGCCGCAGCCTCATCAGCCGCAATTCCGACCGGTACGCCCGCGAGGCAGACCTGCGTTTCTCACTCGTCCGGATCAACGAGCACCTCGACGGAATCTCGCTGGCGGCCGGTGAGGAGGACGAGCGCCGCCGCGTTGAGATGCATCTGGACAACGTTCTGTCCGCGACGCGTCGTCTGGTCAGAGGTCTCACCAATCTAACCTGGGTCACAGCCGGGTTCGGCTGGATTACGATCGTTGCTCCCATCCTGGTGGCCGCGCCACTGTACTTTTCCGGCAAAATCTCCTTTGGTGGCCTGATGCAGGCCGCCGCCGCGTTTACCCAGGCGCAGTCCTCCCTGCGCTGGTTTGTTGACAACTTCAGCATCATTGCCGACTGGCGTGCCACGCTCCAAAGAGTGGCGAGCTTCCGGTACGCTCTGTCCACCACGGAAGAGATGAGCGAGCTCGAAAGTCGGATCACCTACGTGGAGGGGGAGCCGGGGACGATCACCATCAACGACCTGGAGATTGTGTCTCCGAGCGGCTCGGACATGCTCAAGGAGACGAAGGTCGTCGTGAAGGCGGGCGAGCGGGTGCTCATCGTGGGAGCCCCCGGCACAGGCAAAACCCTTCTGTTCCGTGCCCTGGCGGGACTATGGCCGTGGGGCGCCGGCACCATCACCCGGCCGAAAGAAGAGGAGATGCTTTACTTGCCCGCCGGCACGCCGTACCTGCCGCGCGGCTCTCTCAAGGAAGTATTGGCGTATCCGTTGGAAGTCGAACGCTTCGCGCAAGAGGCCTTCACACGCTCACTGAGCCGGTTGGGCCTGGATCGGCTGGTGCCCCTGCTGGAGGTGACCCGGCGCTGGGATCGGGAGTTGAGTCAGGATGAGCAGTTGAGTCTCGCCCTGGCGCGGATTGTCATGCAGTCACCCCCCTGGCTGCTCATGGATGACATGTTGGGCAGTCTGGACGATCAGGCCATGGAGCGTGTGGTGGACATCTTTTCCAATGAGCTCGAGCACACGAGTATCATTCACATCGGCCGCGCTGCCCAGGCACGCGATCCGTTGTTCCATCGTGTTCTGCATCTCGTCAAGTCGCCTGCAGCGCTGACTGCCATTCCCGGCGGTAAGGCGGGCAGTGCGCCCAATGCATCGGCAGTCGATCAGTGATCAAGGCGCTCGCGTTTCTGCTGGTCTGTCTGCTGGGGTCGTCCGGGGCCATGGCGCAGAATTTCGATTTCAAGCCGCCGGCCTCCGTCAACGATCCCACGGTGCCGGCCGTCATGCGCGATCTCGCCGAGCGCATCCTGCCCGTGTACCAGGAGAATGATCAGGATCGTTACCTGCACAATCTCTCGGGCCTGCAACTGGTTGCGGGTAACTACACCGCCGCGTGGCAGAGCCGCGGACAGCTGCGTGATCGGCGCAAGAGCCTCGATGCCCGTCGGCCCATAGGCAAGTCGGTCATCTATGACATCTACACGTATGCCCGCTCCCGCCAGGCGGAGGACAAGGGCGAATTCACCAAGACTTACGGGGTTGCCTACCGGGCCATCGTCGCCACATTGACGGACCAGGATTCATACACCCTGACCGGGTGGCTCAACGCCCCGGTTACCCCGTTTCGCGATGCCGTACAACGCGCGTTTGACCAGTGGCGTCCCAAAGGCAGCATTCCACAGGCCGATGCGATCGAGTTGATCTGGACGTATCTGCAGTTCGATGCGTATCGAAGCTTTCACCCGCTGGTTGCCGCGTTGGATGAGGAAGACGACAGCCGGCGCTATGTGACCGAGTGGGATGTCCTCATCAAGACACCGGACGGTGCGGACATCTCCGCGGTGGTTGTCAGGCCCAAGGATGATTCCAAACCGCTGCCGACGCTGTTGGAGTTCACGATTTATGTGGATTCGCACACCTTCGCAAAGGAATGTGCGGCTCATGGTTATGTGGGTATCGTGGCGTTCACCCGTGGTGAGCGCCGCAGTCAGGGACCGGTTACTCCATTCAAGTATGATGGTGCTGATGCGCGCGCCGTCATCAACTGGATCGCCAAGCAGCCGTGGAGCGATGGCCGTGTAGGAATGTACGGCGGCAATTACAGCGCGTTCGCCGAATGGGCTGCCACCACCAAGCGGCTGCCGCCAGCCCTGAAAGCCATCGCGACCAACTCCGCGTACGCCCCCGGCATCGACTTCCCGATGACCGGCAACATCGTGCGTAACGCCGGCTACCGCTGGTCCGGCTGTGTCGCCAACCTGGAAGGCTTCGATGAGAAGACGTGCAACGACGAGTCCCGCTGGCGCGCGCTGGACCAGGACTGGTACACGAGCGGCAAGCCGTATCGCGAATTCGAGCACGCGCTCGGCAACCGCAACCTGATATTCCACAACTGGCTGGATCACCCCAGTTACGATCGTTTCTGGCAGAAGCTGATTCCCTACAAGGAACAGTTCCGCCACATCAAGATCCCGGTGCTGGCCACAACCGGTTACTACGCCTCGGGCGAGGTGGGTACCCTGTACTACTTCACCGAGCATTACCGCTACGATCCGCACGCAAACCATACCTTGCTGATCGGGCCCTATGATGACGGCTCGATGCAACATGGCGCCCCCGCCAACCTGCAGGGCTACCCGCTCGACCAGGCTGCCCTGATCGATCTGCGCGAGTTGCGCTATCAGTGGTTCGACCACATCTTTAAAGGCGCAGAGAAACCGGCCGCGCTGCAGGACCGCGTCAACTACCAGGTGATGGGCAGCAACGAGTGGCAGCATGCGTCGTCGCTGGAGGCGATGGGCAAGGGAACGTTGAAGCTTTATCTCGATGCCGCGGCCGCCACTGGCGGGGAAACCCGGCGCCTGTCCTTACGCAAGACGTCGGATTCAACTTTCGTGCCGCACAACGTCGATCTTGCGGATCGTAGCGATGCTGCCTTGCCCCCACCCAACGGGATCGTCAGCAAGAGCCTTCAGCTGCGCAACGCGGTGGTGTTTGTGAGCGAGCCACTGAAGCATGCCCAGGAGGTTGCCGGCCTGTTCTCCGGCAAGTTGGATTTCACGGTCAACAAGCAGGATCTGGACCTGTCGATTGCCATCTACGAGCTGCTTCCCGGCGGCGACTACGTGCAGCTGTTTGATCCCGTGTATGAATTCCGGGCCAGCTATGTGCATGACCGGATCAACCGGCAATTGCTGCGGGCGGGTGAACGTCAGCAGCTCACTTTCAAGAGCGATCGGCTGACCGGCCGCAAGCTCGACGTCGGCAGCCGGGTTGTGGTGGTGTTGGGGGTGAACAAGCGGCCGGATCGTCAGATCAACTACGGCAGCGGGGGCGCCGTGAATGAAGAGTCAGTGGACGATGGCCGCGTACCTGTGAAGATCCGCTGGTACAGCGATAGTTATATCGATCTGCCGATTCGGCGCGCCGCCCCCGAGGTCGCCCTCGACGGCGGCACCGTCAAGGGCGGTGCAAACCCCGGGGCAACGGGCCCCCGAGGTTAGTCACTCGCCGCGGCCGGCCATTTACGGCAGGGCAGTCGCGCCCGGGGCTGGCGGCGATGGCGCTGTTATGGCTGTGGTGACAGCCTGAAGGACTGCGCGCCGGTCCCGTTGCAGTCATAGATCTCCAGTTGTACGCCGTTCGCGGTCGATGCAGCCGGTACATCCAGGCAGCGACCGCTGGCAACGTTGACCAGCTTGTATAGACCGCTGGCGACCGACACCGGCATCCACTGCTGGTTGGTTCCACCACCGTAAGTCCACAGTTGAATCAGACTGCCGTTCGCGGTTCCACGATTGAAGACATCCAGAGCCTGGCCTGGCGCGCCGCGCGCGACAATGCTGTAGTTGCCATTGCCTTGCGATTGCAGCTGCCACTCCTGGTTGACTTGTTGCGGTCCGCAAGCCCACTGCTGGATTGCGGTGCCATTCGCGGTGGCCTGGTTGGCTACATCTACGCACGCTCCGCTGTTGGTATTGACGACGTTGTACCAGGCAGAGGTATTGATGGTCGTAGAGCCGCCGTTTTGATTGCCGTGCAGGCCCAGTGCCGTGTTGAGGCTGAATGTGGCCGGGGTGGTCCATTGCTGCCAGTCGGCGGCGATCGTGGCGGCGGAGTCGGTTGAGATGTTGGGGGTCGTGGCCCAGTGGTTGGGATCGTACAGGCCCCAGCTGTTCGGAATGAGCCCCTGGGTGGCTTTGTATGACCACACCGTCCAGCTCAGTCCGGCTGCATTCCAGGCATTGGTTGTGAACTGCCACGTGCTGGCGGGATAGCCAAAGTCGTTGAATTCACCCACGTAGCCCGGGACGTTGTAGCTGGCGTGATTGTTGAAGTCGTTGACCTGGTTGGTGGCGCCTGCCTGCACCTGGGCCTGCGATGCGTTCCACTGGTACTCGTGCATCTGGTAGGCCACGTTGGTCCAGCCGAACACATTGGGGTTGGGGAGCATGCTCCAGTTCCAGTTACCCCAGGTGCCTTCAATGATGATCATGTGGGTCGGATCGACCGAGCGGATGCTCTGGTAGAGCTCGTTGTAGAGATTCAGCAGGGTGTCGCTGCCGGGTGTGCCGATGGGCTCATTGATCAGGTCGTAGCCGGCAACCGTGGGATTGCCTTTGAAGTGATTGGCGATCTGCCACCACATGTAGGCGGTATCGCCCTGGAAGTTGTTGTTGGTCCAATACTGGTTCTGGCCCGAGCGGCCGGTGTCGTCCGAGGTGCTCTGACCGCCGACGACGCCATGCATGTCGATGATCACGTAGATCCCGCGGGCCGCGCAGGCACTGACGAGCCAGTCGAGCGTGTCAAAAGCATCGGCGCGCCAGCCGCCGGGCGACTGGTCATTCAGCAGGTAGAACTGGCCCCACCAGATCGGCGCACGCACGACGTTGAAGCCGGCGTTCTTGATGTTGTCGAGGTCGGTGGTGGTGATCCAGCTCTGCTGGAATGTCTTGATGAGGCTTTGTTCGGTCTCGACTCCGAAGCGCTGGTCGAGCTTCTGCATGACAGTGTAGGTATCGCTCAGCGAGCCACTGTCGAGTGGCGTCATCCATTTCTCCATGACGAACCAGCCGCCGAGGTTCACGCCCTGAAGCGGCACTACCTGGCCCTGGGCGTTGACAATCGACCGACCCTGGGCATGCAGCATGCTCATCTGGGCGGACGACGTGTTGGAATACAGTCCTGTCAACATCAGGAGGCTCGACAGGAGCAAAGTAGATCGGCGCATGACTGGGTCTTCCCTGGTAAGAATAATCTCACGCAAGGTACTGGATTTGTCGCGGCTTGCCGATCCGACCAAGGCCCCCGGGAACGTCTGTATGCATCAACACGCGACGCCGATCGGCGACAACGGTTTGGTTGTATCGCGGGCGAACTGGTCGCCCAGTTGAATGAGTCTAGCGAGGAGTCAGCCGGCCAATGACCGACACACTTCGGCTGTTTTATCGTCCGCTGGAAACAGGCACTCGATGCGCAACTCGTCGATGGTCACGTCGCGCGACGCACCGAACGTTGAGAATGTCGAGAGAAATTGCAACTTCCCGCCGTCGAAATGAAACTCCGTCGTCAGCAGGGGCAGTGGCGTGGCTTCCGGGTCGCGTGTTCGCCAGCCGGGGGGAATGTCAGGGTAGGCGAGCACTTCATCGAGAAGCGCACGGGCTTTCGCATCCGAAGGCGCTGCAGCCACTTCGTTGTGCAAGTGGCGGATGAGATCGCCGGCAACGACTTCCCAGTTGGCGACGAAGGGGCGCATGTCCGCGGGATCGAACACCTGCCGGAATACGTTGCCGTGCGTTGGTGGACCGCCGCGCATCCGTCCGAAGAGCCGTTGCAGCGACTCGTTGATCAACAGCACGTCCCAATGTCGATTGGTGACGAGAGCCGGATATGGTTCCTGTTGCTTCAGGATGAACTCGATGGCGCGGCGTACGGGAGCCATCTGTGCGGTTGCCAAGTCTGTCTCGGCATACTTTGCGGCGTATCCCGCCGCAACCAGCAGCGTATTGCGCTCGCGCAGAGGCATCTCCAACGCGTCGGCCAATCGCGCGACCATTTCGCGGCTGGGTTGAGCCTTGCCGGTTTCAACGCAGCTGAGATGCCGCGCAGACATTCCCACCTCGAGAGCGAGGTCGAGCTGACTGAACCGTCGCGCTGCGCGCCATTCGCGCAAGAGAGCGCCAACGTGGCTGGAGGGCGAGGGCGGTGGAGGTGAAGCGGCGTTGGTGTGCACGGCGCGATGATACGGGCCGGGTGCGAAAATTCCATGACCTGGGAGGTCATTGCGTGGATGACGCGCGGACCCTGGCGCCCTCCGGTATCCTTGCGACCCCGTGGACCCCGCAACCGACTACCGCCAGCGCCTGACCGACCGCGAGTCCCACCTAAAAACCCTCGACACGACCCTCGCCCGCTTCGGCACAGCCCGCCTGTCCCTGGCGGTGCTCATCCTGATCGCAGCCTGGTTCGCCTTCGCCGAGCATTTCTTCCCTCCAGGCTGGCTCCTGCTGGGTGTCGCCGCATTCGCCGCACTGGTGATCGCCCACCAGGCCGCACGCCGAGCGAGAGCCCGCGCCGACAGGGCGGCTGACTTCTATAGAAAAGGCCTGGCGAGGATCGAAGACCGTTGGCAAGGCAATGGTCAGCAGGGCGCTCAATTCGACGACCCGCGCCACGTTTACGCTTCTGACCTAGACCTCTTCGGCAAAGGAGGGCTGTTCGAGCTTCTGTGTACCGTCCGCACCCGAATGGGTGAAGAGCACCTGGCGCAGTGGCTGAAGTCTCCCGCGCCCCTGAGTGAGATTCGCGCACGGCACGCGGGCATCAGCGATCTGAAAGACCGTATCGACCTTCGTGAAGAGCTTGCCGTCATCGGCGAGCATGCGAACGTCGGCATCCACCCGGCGGCGCTGCTGAAGTGGGCGGAAACACCCAACCGACTGGTCTCCCCCTGGATGGTCTGGGCTGGCGTGTTACTTCCCATCCTCGCGGTCGCCTGCACCGTGTATTGGGGAGTGACCGGCATCGGCACGCCGCTCTATCTGACCCTGATCATCGAGACGATTATCCTTTCCATACTGCGAGGGCCAGTCGACGAGGTGCTCAACGGAAGCGAAACTGCATTTGAGGATCTGCGGCTGTTTTCCGAGTTGCTCCTGCGGGTGGAGCGCGAACAATTTACCGCACCTGCGCTGCAAGCACTGATGGCCAGGTTGAGCTCGCACACCCGTAAGGCCTCCCGGACCATTGGCAGTCTCAGCACGATCGTCACTTTCGCAGGATCGCGCCGAAACCAGGCGATTACGCTGTTTGCCATTCCTTTGATGTATACGTTGAACGTAGCGCTCGTCGCCGAAGGATGGCGCCGCACGCATGGCAGTGTGGTGCGCAGCTGGATGGAAGTCATTGGCGACTTCGAAGCGCTGCTTTCACTGGCCGGATACACGCACGAACATCCTGCCGACCCGTTCCCGCAGTTCGTGGAGGGACCCGCTTCGTTTGCGGCTACAGATCTCGGACATCCACTGATTCCAGCGGAGCGGGTGGTACGCAACAATGTCAGCATCTCGGGCAAGACACGTATATTGCTCGTCAGCGGCTCCAACATGTCCGGCAAAAGCACACTGCTGCGCACAGTGGGAATCAACACGGTGCTGGCGATGGCGGGCGCTCCGGTTCGGGCGCGCTCCCTGCAGCTCACGGAGCTGCAAATCGGTGCCAGCATCCGGATCAACGACTCGCTGCATGACGGCAGCTCGCGCTTCTATGCCGAGATCACGCGGCTGCGACAGCTGTTCGACCTGGCGCAGGGCAGCCGGCCTCTGCTATTTCTGCTGGACGAGTTGCTGCAGGGAACGAATTCCTGGGATCGGCGCAGCGGGGCAGAGGGCATCGTGCGTGCGTTTGCTGCGCGGGGTGCCATCGGGTTGATCAGCACTCACGATCTCGCGTTGACCGATATCTCGGGTCTGCCGGAAGGCGCCTTGGTCAACGTTCACTTCCAGGACGAATTACACAGTGGCCGCATGATATTTGACTTCAAACTCCGTGACGGCGTGGTCACCAAGAGCAATGCGATGGAGCTGATGCGTTCCATCGGGCTGGAAGTATGACGCGCACTCTCCTCGCCGCGCTTGCGGACCTGATCATCTTCATTTTCGCCATCCGGGGCGGCATGCGGATCGCGGACGCTCACCTCGTGAGTTTCGGCGTTGCACTCATCCTCCTTTACTTCCTGAGAGTGCGGGCGCCCGCGGTCGCGGCCGGGCGGGGTGGCGACGTGCGTTTGCACGTGCATTTGTTGGTTGTCAGCGCAATTGCCGTGTTCGTACGAGGCGCTGTGTTGGGCATCTTGGCCAACGTCTGGGGTTGGCCCCCACAGGTGGCCATCGTGTTCGCAATACTCGCAGGGCTTGCAGTCGTGGTCCCGGGATTTGCGTTCGCGCTTCATTCGACAACCTGGAAGCTGGGCAGCGGGGATCATTGGCGTATCACTGTCATGGGTCTGGTCGCACTCAGCTTCCTGTTGAGACTGTTCTACATCGGGCAGGTCGAGCTGCTTCCGGAAGATTCCTACTATTGGAATTACTCGCAGCACCTGGACTTGGGTTACCTGGACCATCCGCCGATGGTGGCGTGGCTCATCTGGCTGGGCACGCATGTGTTCGGCAGCTCGGAATTCGGGGTGCGAATCGGGGCGGTGGGTTGTGCGGCGGTTGCGACTTTTTTCTCGTATCGGCTGACGCGCAATCTGTTTGGTGAAGTGAGTGCGATGGTTGCGTTGGCGTTGCTGCAGGTCCTGCCGTTCTTCTTCCTGGCCGGCCTGCTGATGACCCCCGACGCTCCACTGACAGCGGCATGGGCCGCGACTCTCTACTTTCTCGAACGCGCTTTGCTCGCAGGACAGTCCCGCGCGTGGCTGTTCGCCGGTGTCAGCATCGGCCTCGGTCTGATTTCCAAATACACCATTGGAATGCTCGTGCCCGTGGCATTTCTATTTGTGCTCCTCGACCCGCAGTCGCGCCGCTGGTTGCTGCGTTGGGAGCCCTACGCGGCCTTGGTTGTCGCCGCACTCATCTTCTCGCCCGTGATCGTGTGGAACGCACAGCACGAATGGGCCTCCTTCGCCTTCCAGACATCGCGCCGGCTGGCGGAGCGGCCGCGGTTTTCTTTTCACCGGCTGCTGATCTCGGCGCTGGTTCTGCTGACACCGACGGGCTTTGCAACTTTGCTGGCTTCGCGTTTCAGCCGTCGGCCACCAGCGAATGAATCGAGCGATGTGCGGCGCCGCTGGCTGTTTCTACAGCTGGCAGTTCTGGTGCCGCTGTCGGTGTTTGTGGTGTTCAGCGTGCGCCACGACGTCAAGATCGATTGGACGGGGGCACTGTGGTTGGGAGCGGTTCCCGCGTTGGCGACTTCAATCGTCGAGTTCGGGAAGAGGGCAGGCTCGAGGGCGTGGATTCATTCGGCCTGGGGTCCCACGGCTGTCATCATGATCCTGCTGCTCGGAACGGGCCTGCACTACCTCGCGCTGGGCTTGCCGGGTGTCGGCTACAGCAACCACCTGGAACTGGTGCCCGTCGGTTGGCGCGACCTCGGGCGCCAAATCAATGGAATCGCCACGCAGCTGCGCAAGGAGACGGGACTCGAGCCGGTCATCGTGGGAATGGACCGTTATGAGTTGGCGAGCCAGCTGACGTTTTACGCCCCGGAACACGCGCGATCGGTCAACGAGACCTCCAGCCGGAACCTCTTCGGTGGCGAAGGTCTGATGTATGGAAGGTGGGCCTCGACCCTCGAAATCGGGGACCGGCCGCTGCTGCTCGTCGCCTGGGATCCACATGACATTGCAGACGAGTTCACCGTACCGTATGCCACGACTGTGGGGCCGATGAAAACCGGCTTCCTCTCCCGCGATGGCGTGGCCATCCGGGACTTTCACTACCGGATTGCGAAAGGGTATCGAAAGGGGAACGACTGAGTCGTTGAACCGGGCGGGTGCCGGTCCCATCTAATGTAAACCGGCCCTGAAGCTGTGCGTTCACATCAGGGTAGGTTGCGATTATTGTGTCGCAGTGCGTTCCAGGTGATCGCTCGAGGTTTTCGCCATGATCAAGCAGATTTTAGGGTGCGCGGTTGCGGTTTCGGTCGCTTTGAGCCTGGGCGCCTGCACCACGCTGCGGGTGACCTCGGACGTGAATCAGCCCTTGGCCGGCACGGTCCGGTGCCAGTCATTCGACTGGGCAGGCTCGTTCCACGGTAGCAGTGACTCCCTGCGCAGCACGATTGCCAATCCCGTGAACGAAGCGCGGTTGCGCGCGGCCATCCAGGCCAATCTGGGCACCGTGGGCGTTCATCCCGCGACGGAGAATGCCGACTGCCTGGTTGGGTACGGAATCGGACAGCGCAACGTGATTGACGGCTATCCAGGCTTCTACGGTGGCTTGGGTTGGGGCGGCGGCTACGGCTGGCGCCACGGCGGCTGGGGTGGTTACGGTGCCTGGGGCTACGATTATCCCTACGCCTACCAGGAGGGAATCATCGGCGTGGATATCTACGACGGTAAATCCAAGCAGGCCCTCTGGCATGCGTCCGTGGACCAGAACCTGAACGGCGTAACCGGCGAGAAGGCTGATAAGAAGATCAAGGACGCGGTGGCGGCGATCTTCACGAAGTACCCGCGGACATAGGGCTTCGAGGCTGGGACCCGAACCAGGGTCCCAGCTCAGACCCCTCAGGCGACCCGACTAGGCAACCGCTGCGCCTGACAGTGTCGAGTCGTTGAGTGCGAACGAGCGGTTCTTGCCGGCCCCCACCGACACACTCGTGACGCCCAACATCCCCGGCAACTGATCGGCAGCGACTTTCAACGGTCCCGGTCCGGCACCCACGCCGGCAACGGGTTGTGGGTAAGAAGTCGAGCGCGCAGTGTGGAACGTGATGTTGCCTTCCACTTTTTGCACGATCTGATGAATGTGTCCGTTCAACACGGTCACTGAGCCGAAACGGCGCAACTGACTCATGAGTTGGTCCGAGTCACCCGTCCCCCAACCCCAAGGCTCGTATATCGTCCACAGCGGCATGTGTGCGAACACAACAATCGGTGTGCTGCTGGAACGGCCCTTCAGGTCCGCGGTGACCCACGCGAGCTGTTCCGCCCCGAGCGTTCCGAGTCCGCCCGGCTTGAATTCCAGCACGTTGATGAGTGCAACAAAATGCACGCCCGCGTGATCGAAACTGTAATAGCCCTTGTTGTTGGATGCCTTGCCGAACCGGTTGAAATACTCGGTGACGGTGGCATCTGTCGTGTCGTGCTCGCCGGGAACCGTGTGCAGCTCCGTCGTGCGCAGACGCGACATCATCTGTTGCGCCGTATCGAATTCTGAAGGTTTGGACAGATGGGTGATGTCGCCGGTATGAATGATGAGTCCCGGCTGTTGCGGCATGGCATTTACAAAATCGATTGTCCGGGTCAGCGTCCCATTGACGTCCGGATTGGCGTCCTTGTTGAAACCAATGTGGGTGTCACTGATCTGCACAAACAGCGGTTTACCCAGTGCGGCGACGCGTTCCTTGTCCGTGCCCGCTGCGACTGCAAGGTCGATGGGCGTGAAGATGCCTCCCGACAGTGCAAAGAGGGTGCCGGCGCTGCCGAAGGCCATGCACTTCAGTGCGTTGCGGCGAGATGTAGTCCTTGGGTCGTGCGACACGAAGAGTCTCCTGTTGGGGGTTTCAGGAGAAGACTGCGGGTGTCGGGGATTTATTCCCCGGACGCCGCGGGTTCCGGCGCAATGAGGGGAACGAGCGGATACCCGAGCTTGTCGCACAAGCTGCGGATCTCATCTTTCAAGGCGAGTGCAACCGGCGAGAGCGTCGTATCCGCGCGCCTACGAGCTATGGGTCGGGGCATACCTGCTATTAGACAGGAAGGACCCGCCCGGAAACAATCGACGCACTGCCGCAGGTGCACACGCCGCGGTAAGAGGGGTGATGAAGTGTCGAGAAATCTCGTTTTCGAGGGACGTTGCTGGAAGTTCGGCGACAATATCCCCACCGACGTGATGACCCCTGCTCACATCATGTTCAAGACTCCCAAGGAAATGGCGACCTCCGTGCTGGAGACCGTCAATCCGCAGTTCCCCAAGCAGGTTCAGCCCGGTGACATCCTGGTCGCGGGGCGTAATTTCGGCTGCTCATCCGGCCGGGCCCTGGCGGCCAAGGCGCTCGAGGCAACTGGCGTTGGCGCCGTGGTTGCGGAGCTGTTTGCGCGAACCTTCTATCGCAACGGCCACGAGATCGGGCTGCCCGTGCTGGAGAGTCTACTGCTCGGTCCCGTAGGCCCGGTTTTTCCACTGACTGCCGCCGCCGAACCAGCGATTCAACGCTGAACCGACAGTGGCCGCCATATAAAACAAAGCGATCAAGGGCAGTGTCAGCGCCCACAGCGGATTGCGGCCGTACCGCAGCAAAGTCGGAATATAGCTGGCTGCGGCCAACAGGCACGCCGCACCCCCGCACGCGCGCTGCCACCCTGTCCCGAATACGAGCGTTGCGATCGGAACGAGCCAGACCAGGGTGAGACCCAGTAATGTGAGCAGCAGCAGCGTCAGTGAGTACCGCAGTTGAGTGAAGGCCGTTCGCGACACCATGTTCCAGATATCCGCGAAGTGGGGGTAGGGGCGCACGGATCTGGCCAGGCCCGAGTGGCCCAGGTAGAGCGGCCCCACGGTTTTGATTGCCTTGGCGAGCGTAACGTCGTCGATGAGCGCTCCTTTGATGGCTTCGATGCCGCCGATCCGCTCGAGAGCCTCTCTGCGAACCAACACAGTGCCGCCCGCAGCGGCTGCAACGCTGGAGCGCGGATTGTTGACGCTGGCAAACGGATAGAGCATCTGGAAGAAGTACACAAACGCCGGCACCAACGCGCGCTCTGCAAAGCTCGTGCAATTCAACCGGACCATTTCGCTGACCAACTCGACGCGCGGATCTTTCAACCGGGTCACGAGCGCCGCCAGGTGCCTCGGGTCGTGAACGATATCCGCATCAGTCAACAACAACACCGGGGCGCTGCTGGCGCTGACACCTTGCGAGACCGCCCAAAGCTTTCCGGACCATCCTGTGGGCTTTGGTTGCCCGCGTAGCACGCGCAGATTGGGCGCAGTACCTGCCGCAGTTGCCGTCCCGTCAGTTGAATTGTCGTCGACCAGGGTGACGCGAAAATTCCCTGGGTAATCCTGCGCGATCAGCGAGGCAATGACGGGTCCGATGGTTTCGATCTCATCGCGCGCCGGAACGATGATGTCGACATCCGGAAGTGCCGCCGTGTCGGCAAGCTGCGCGGCCGTGGCGGGCTGCAATTCCGGGCCCGAGGACCAGAACCGGCCATGTAAAAAAACGAGATACAGCCAGATGACGAGCGAGAGAAGGGCAATCATCTGTGAACGATAGCATTTTCCCCTGGAGCGCTTAATCGGGTCACGGCAACGGCGGCGGGCAGCAGCGCCGGATGCTCCACCCGGAGTGAATGATTTCAGGCGACGAAAGTCGCTGTATCAACGACGCTCCTGTTCGTGCGTCCGACACACGTTATGTGTGATACTCCCAGGTCGGCTTTACGCTGCGACGAGTTTTGTCGCACGGAATATGGGCGCCCCGATGGCCGCATGGATCCACTGAAAGATCTGCTGCAAAAAGCGCGTGAAGGCAATGAATCCGCTCGTGCGCAACTGTTTGCCGTAGCCTACGACGAGCTGCGCTCGCGCGCTCGTGCCCAACTTCAGGCCGGCGGCCGCAATACCCTGCTCGACACCACCGTTCTGGTGCACGAGAGCTACATGCGCTATGTGCATGCCGGGCACCTGTCGAATGCGGAGCGGGGCTACTTCTTCTCGTACGCCGCGCACGTCATGCGCTCCGTCATCGTCGATTTCGCGCGCCAGCGCCAGTCCCAGCGCCGCGGAGGTGACGCCGTGCACGTGCCGCTCACCACGCAATTTGCCGAGAACCTCAGTGTCAGTGAAGACCAGATTGTCAGGATCAATGATGCGCTGGATGAGTTGCAGAAGGTGGACGAGCGCCTGGCACGGGTGGTGGAAATGCGCTATTTCGCCGGCATGACCGAGAGCGAAGTGGCTTCGGCCATGGGGGTCACCGAGCGCACTGTGCGCCGCGACTGGCAGAAGGCGCGGCTGCTGCTGGCCGAGTCCCTGCGCTAGCCACAACACCCCACCTATTTTCTGTCCCGTGGGTGATGTCCGTTTTCGCCCTATGGGGAGCGTTTTTTAAACCCCCCCGCTGTCCTCTTTGCCTTCAAATGCGCGTCTGGGTAAGCGAGCACGATTGTGTGACATCGGGCGGGGGCATGCTGATCAATCCAAAACACTGGCCAATTCTCTCGCGGTTGCTCGATGAGGCCCTGGAAGTGCCTCCAGAGGCCCGTGAGCGCTGGCTGGAGTCCCTGAAGGCGCCTGACAGTGCCTACAGGGAGGAGCTGCGCAGCCTGCTGCGGCACGGGTCAGTGAACGAGGCGGACGACTTCCTGGATATCCTTCCGAGCCTGCGGGACGCGGTCGACAACGCCCGGGCGGCAGTCAGTGTCACGCCGTTGCGGCCTGGAGCAGCTGTAGGTCCGTATGTCGTGGAGCGTGAGATCGGCAGCGGGGGTATGGGTGCCGTGTGGCTCGCCCGCCGCAGCGATGGACTGATCAAACGGCCAGTTGCCCTGAAACTACCGCACCCCGGCCCGCAAGGCGGGCATCTCGCGGAGCGTTTTGCCAGTGAGCGCGACATCCTCGCGGAGTTGTCTCATCCCAACATCGCCAGGCTCTACGACGCCGGTTCTGCTGAAGACGGGCAGCCGTTCCTGGCGCTGGAGTATGTGGCGGGCGCGCCGCTCATTGAATACTGCGATCAACAACGGCTCGATGTTTGTCACCGATTGCGCCTCTTCCAACAGGTGTTGCGTGCGGTCCAATACGCGCACAGCAACCTCGTAATTCACCGTGACCTGAAGCCCTCCAACGTCATCGTCGGGAACGATGGCCGTGCGATGCTGCTCGACTTCGGTATTGCGCGGTTGATTGCCATTGAGCCGCGCGATGAGAGTGGCCGTGCCATTGCCGGACAGGCTGGCGGCGCGCTGACACCGGACTATGCCTCGCCGGAGCAGATCGCCGGGCAGCCGGTTACAACGGCCTCGGATATCTACTCATTAGGTGTGCTGCTGTTTGAGCTGTTGACGGGCGAGCGGCCGTACAACTCCGTGGGCGCGACCCGTGCGCAACTCGAGGAGGCCATTCTCAATCGGGATCCGCAACGACCGAGCGAGGCTCTCAGGCAATCAGCGATGGCGCAGGGCTCGGCCAGCGCCCGCAGTTGTACGGTCCGCAGTCTCGAGGGCGTCCTGACCGGTGATCTGGATGTCATCACGCTCAAAGCGCTGCGCAAAGCACCGGCCGAGCGGTATGCAACAGCCGACGCGCTCTCGGCCGACATCGAGTGCTATCTCGAGGGGGAGCCGATCGCGGCCCGCCGGAACAACCGCTGGTATCGGTCCCGCAAATTCATCGCGCGTCACAAGCCCTCCGTGCTGGGGGCTGCCGCGGCCTTGCTGGCCATCATCGCCACGGCCGCGATAGCCCTGTACGAAGCGCATGCGGCCGCGGGTCACGCTAGTGCGGCCGCTGCTGAGCGGGACCGGGCGCTCGCGCTGTCATCTCGTAACGAGGCGATCGCCGATTTTTTAAATGTGCTGATCACTGAATCGGCGGGCGCCGAGCGGCCACTCACCAGCAGCGATATGTTGGCTCGGAGCGAGGCGCTGGTGAGTGCGGAATTTCGTGGGAATACCGAGCACCGAACAGCAGTCCTGGATCTGGTTGGGGTGCATTACCGCACCATGGGTGACGAGAAGAGGGCGCTGCGGTTGTTACAGGAAGCGTTCGAAACGATTGCGAGCTCGCCGGATGTGGATCTGCGGCGCAAGGTGACCTGCGATCTGGCCATGACCCTGGGAAACCTGGGGAAATTGCCGGAGGCGCGCTCCATGTTGGCGCAGGTGATCGACGATCCGCATTCCACCCCTCAACAGGTGGCGGAATGCCTGGCTTATCGGTCCGCGGTGGCCCAGTTCGAAGGCGACCCGCAGGGCGCCGTGAAATATGGCCAGCAGGCGCTGCAACGCCTGCGGACCCTGGCCAACCCTTCGGCGGCCACGGAGGCGGGGATCCTGGGGGCCATCGCCGATGGCGAGCGGCTCGCCGGCCACAGCAGTGCGGCCGAGGAATATTTTCGCCAGTCGCTGCAAAAATATGCGCGCGCCGGCCGCGACCACGGGCCCGATGCAACTGTGATCCGCAACAACCTGGCCGTTGTCTACGACGGCACGGGCAATCCCAAGCACGCCCTGCAGGTATACGACGAGATCCTGCAGTCCGCAGCCCAGACTCAGCCGGGGGCGTTGCCGGTTGTCATGGTGGGTAACCGGGCCCGGGCGTTGGAATTGATCGGGCGCTTCGAGGAATCCCGAAATGGCTATAACCGCTGCATCGAGTTGAGTCTGCGGGGCGAGTTGCCGTTGATGCGTCTGCACTGCCTGGCGGGGCTCGCCTGGCTCGCGCGTGAAACCGGCGATCTGAAAGGCGCGGACCGCTACCTGCGCGAGGCTTCCGAGTTGGCACGGACCGCGGCGCCCGCCAATGGTCAGCACCAGGTGATTCTGCAGATCGCGCGCGGCCGAATCGCGCTGGCCAACAACCAGCTCGCCGCCGCCCGGGCGAGCCTGGATGCCGCCCTGGCCGAGGGGAACACGGTGTTTTTTCAAATGGCGGCATTGCTGCCGCGGGCCGAGTTGAATCTGAAGGAGAGCCGGCTGGCGCAAGCCGAGGCGGACGCACGGAAGGCGCTGGCGCTCGCACAGGACGCTCAGGGCGGCGTGCCACATTCCAACCGCAGCGGTTTGGCGTGGCTCGTGCTGGGCAAGGTGCTGGCGAAAAAAGGTGACACGTTGGGCGCGCGGCAGGCACTGCTTGCCGCAATCGACCACCTGTCCAACACAGTAGACCCCGATCACCCCCTGTTGTTGCTGGCGCGACAGCTGGCGCAGGGTTGAATGTCATGGTGAATCGGGTCAGCAATCCAAGCGAGGATGATCACATGAATACGCGGATGACCGCGGAGCTGCACACGGCACTCGGGAGTGCTTTCTCCGCGACCTTGTTGGGAGTCGCCATGCGCGACCTCGAGCGTTTGCCGGTCCTGGGAGACAAGCTGCTCGAAGAATTACGCAAGCGGGGCGTTGCCGTGTACCGGCAGCCGGAAAACTCTGCCGGGGAGCCCGGACCATGAGTCAACTGGCTGAAAGGGCACCGGGCAAGGTCGACCACCAACAGCTGTTTGTCAGTCTGTACGACGAGTTGCGCCGGTTGGCGCAACGCAAGCTGCGCCAGGGAGGGGCCGGCAACGCGATGGGCGCGACAACTCTGTTGCATGAGGTGTATCTGACCGTGCACGCCCGTGATGGCGTCGTGTTTCCGGATCACGCCCGTTTTCTGGCCTATGCATCGCGTGCCATGCGCGGCCTGATTATCGACTACGCACGCAGCCGCCAGGCGCTCAAACGGGGCGCGGGTTTTGAGATCACTTCGCTGCCCACCGAGGTTCCCGAACAGGTTGCCGACTCGAATGAGTTGCAGCGCTTGAGCGATGCGGTCGACCGGCTGGCCGCCACGGACTCGCGGTTGGCCGAGGTGGTGGACTTGAAGTATTTCGGGGGCTTCTCGTTTGCCGAGATCGCGGCGATGTGGAACATGTCCGAGCGCACCGTGCAGCGTGATTGGGAGAAGGCGCGGATATTTCTGCACAAGTGTTTGTCGGGCGCTGAGGTTCCATCGTAGTTCGGGAACGAGGGGACTGCACGGGTGTGTCGGGTTCGATGTGGCCAATCCGATTGACTACTGTGACAGCACCAAGAGGACGACATGGCACGCCCCAATTCTCTGCAGTCGAAGATCGAGAGCCGCATCGCGGAGAGCCGCGAATACGTTTTCCTGACCCGTGAATTCACGGATCTGAGCGGACGGCGCCAGGTTCTGCGCGCGTTGCGCAAGATCGTCGCAGAGGGCCGCCTCGTGCGACTCGGATGTGGCGTATACGGTTTGGCGTTTACCTCCGGGGTTTCGGAGCGACCCACGCTGTATCACCCGCACGGTTTCATCGGTGCGGCCCGGACAGCCCTGACGAAGCTCGGCGTCGAGTGGGAGCCCACTGAACGCGAGGTTGCGTTTCAGGAGGGGCGGACGACCGAGGTCCCCGCCGTAGCGGCCGTTCGCATCCGGCGGCGATTTTCCCGCAGATTGAGCTTCGGTCAGACGGAGCTCGTCGTCGAGCGCTGAGCGTTTCGACCCTGGGAGCCTAGGCGATCATGGGCTGCGGGCCCAAGTTCGCCGGCGAATTCAGTTGGTCAACCTTCGCCAGAACATCCGGTAACGACGCGGCGGTCACTACACGCGCAGACATGCGCTGTTGGGGACGGCCTCCCAACAGGATCGGCATCAGCCCTGCACTGAGTGCACCCTCAATATCCCACACGGGATCGTCGCCGACGAAAGCCGCGTCCTTAGCCGCTACTGCGAGTATTTCCAACGCGCGGCGAAACGGACTGGGGTGTGGCTTTCGCCAACCGACATCCCTGCAGAACACGATCGCGTCGACTGCCGGGAGCAGCCCGTGACGGGCCAGCTCGGCCCGCCAGATTCGTCCGGAGCTGCCCCAGGGTGTATTCGACACAATCGCTGTTTTCACGCCCCTGCGTTTCAGGCTCATGAGCAGCGCCAGGGCATCCTTGCTCACACGGGCGGTCGCAAAAATGGGCTGCAGGAACGCCTCGGACAGGCGCTCGGCCAACTCGGTGTCGATCACGGAATCGGGGGCGTACTGCCTGAACAACACCCGCAGTCGCTCCTCGAGGGGCCACACGGCGAGGTCGGCGCGCTCCTGGTTCAGCTCCAGGGCCTGGTGCACCAGCTCCGTCCGGGCTTCGCCGCCCAGGGGTGTGTGCCCCAACGTCCGCAGGCAGGCGTCCAGTGAGCGTCGGAGGATGGGCATGTAGTCCTGCGGCTGGTAATAGGACACCAGCGTATCGCCCAGGTCAAAAAGTACGGCTCGTATTGGCATTGACGGTCCACTCCCTGTGCTGCCGGTCAAATGCATGCTGTGCGAGCGAATTGTAGCGGTTCCGGGCCTTGGCTTTTCTATAGAATTCGCCGGATGCGTACTTATATTCGAGCACCATTACGGGCGACTGTGTCCATCTGTCGGGTCGCTTTGGGCGTGGCGACCCTCGCTGTAGCGGCCACTGCGTTGGCGGCTGCACCTGCGCCCGCTGCTTCCGCGGCTGCGGCAGACGCCGACGCGACTGCGAAGCCCACGCATGTTTCGGTTTTGACCGGCGACCAGGTCGTGCAGATCCTGGACGAGACGGTCGATTGGTACCGGACATTGGGTGCGCAGCAGCAGTCGGCCACGCAACCGAGCGACCTGCTGATTCTGTATGCCAACCAACAGACAGCCGACAAAGTGATCGGCCTAGCGTTTGAGGTGGCGCGCGCCAACGCGGAGCTGTTGAGCAGCGAAGCGAACACGGATGACGTCGCTACGGAAACCGCATCTTCCCCCCAGTCGCTGAGCCAACAGCAGAAGCGGCTGGAGGAACAGCGGAAGGCCATCCAGGACGAGATCGCGGCGGACCGGAAATTGATGGCCGCCGGCAAAACGGATCTGCAGGAGAAACTGTCAGAGCTGCAGGGCGAGCTCGACATGGTGAGCGCGAGAAAGAATCTGCTCGACACCATGGCGCTGTTCGTCAATGAGAGCGATGCGAAACGCGCCAAGGCCAGCGCGTTGAAGGCACATATCGACGCGATTGCGGTTTCGATTCCTTCGGCCAACACGGCAGCGTCCGGTGCGGCGCCGGCTGCCCCGGGTGGCGCGGCATCCCAATCGACGCCTCCCACGCAGCTGACCTCGGCGTCCAACAGCACATCTGACCGGATCGGCATCTGGGAGTTGGGTTCCAACGTATTGCGGCTGTCGAAGAAGATGCGCACCATCGATGCTATCGATGAGCGCACGGCGGACCTCGAGCAGACATTTTTGAAGATCCGGACGCCGCCGCTGGAACAACTCAAGCAGTACGCGGCGCAAAGCGACGCTCTGTCAGCGCAGGCGGATAACGCCAACAGCACTACCTTGAAGGGTGTTCGCGATCAGTTCGATACCCTGGCGTGGCTGTTCCAGCAGACCTCGGCAATCCTCATTCCGCTCAGCAAAGAGGGCGTGCTGCTGAAGCAGTACCGCCACAACCTGAGCAACTGGCGTGACGCCATAAAACATCAATACCACGACGCTCTCGCGGCCCTGGGTGTGCGGCTCGGCGTTCTGGCTCTAATGCTCGCGGTGGTATTCGCCGGCGCGGATGTTTGGCGGCGGGCGGTGCTTCGCTACGCGCATGAGCCACGGCGGCGCAATCAGTTGCTGATGGTTCGTAAGGTGACCACCTGGGTGTTGGTGGCCGTCATCGTCGGGTTGACGTTTGTGACCGAGTTGAGCTCCTTCGCAACATTTGCGGGGCTGCTCACGGCGGGTGTGGCGGTCGCAATGCAAAGCGTGCTCGTGTCCATCGTGGGGTACTTTTTCCTCATTGGGAAATACGGGATTCGCGTGGGTGACCGGGTGCAGATCGGCACCGTCAGCGGCGAGGTCATCGACCTCGGGCTGGTGCGGATGCACCTGATGGAGTTGAATTCACAGGGGGCCCTCGGGGCTACCGGCCGGGTGGTGGCGTTCGCGAATTCGATTGTGTTCCAGGCCTCCGGCGGACTGTTCAAACAGATTTCGGGTGTCAATTTCGCGTGGCGCGAGACGACGTTGGCGTTACCGGCGGGTGCGGACTACACGGCTCTCAAGGAGAAGTTGTTCAACGCCGTGAATGATGTCGTCAAGAAGTACCATGACGAGATTCTCCGGCAGACCAAGGAGATTCAGAGGACGACGTCGTCGAACGCGGCAGTGGTTGTGAGTGCACAGCCACAAGTTCAGCTGCGCTTTACCGCGTCGTCAGTGGAAGCGCTCGTGCGCTATCCGGTTGAGATTCAGCACGCTGCGGAGATTGATGAGAAGGTGTCGGAGGCGATGATTGCGGTGATTCGCGGCTAAATGGGGTGCGCGCGGCGCAGGGCGCGCTGTACTACGAATGTCATCAGGCCGCCGGCGGTGAGGCAGGCTGATAGAAACAGCATGGGTGCCAGGTCGTTGTGCGTCTGATCTGTGATCCAGGGCACGGCGTTCTGTGCAAAAAAGCCGCCCAGGTTGCCCACGGAGTTGATGGCCGCGAAGCCGGCCGCTGCGGCCGCGCCCTTCAGGAACGTTGAAGGCAGCGACCAGAACACCGGCTGCGCTGAGAAGATTCCTGCTGCGGCCACGCATAACAATGCGAACTTCGGGGCGTTGCCCGGCACAAACACACTGGCGGCGAGGCAGGCGGCGCCGATGAATGCGGGTAGAGCAATGTGCCAGGTCTGCTCGCCGGTACGTGCAGCGTGGCGCGGTACCCACCACAGGGCCCACGCTACACACGCCCACGGGATGATGTTGAGAAAGCCGTTGACTGTGTTGGTGACCCCGAATCCCTTCACTACCGTCGGCAGCCAGTAGCTCAAGCCGTATGCCCCGAGCGGCAGACTGATATAGAAGAGGGCGATCAGCATGACCCTTCGATCGAGCAGGGCTTTCAATGCCCCACCGTGCGACCCTGCCGGGAGCTCCTGGCTTTCACGCAACAGGATCTTCTGGAGATGGGCCTTGTCGTCTGCTGTCAGGAATTTCGCCTGCCCGGGACCACTGGGCAGGATGAAGTAGGTAATCACCCCCATGATGATCGCGGGCAACGCCGTCATGAGGAACACCCATTGCCAGCCCCGTAGGTTCAAGGTGCCGTCGGCATCCAACAGCAACCCGCCGATTACGGCGCCCACGGCATTCGCGATCGCGCTCCAACCCATGAACATGCCTACGAGCCGGCCTCGATATTCCCACGGAACCCAGAGTGTCAGGACAAACAATACACCCGGAAAAAAGCCTGCTTCGAGGGCGCCGAGCAAAAACCGCAGCGTGTAGAACGTCGTCGCGTTCTGAGTGAACGCGAGCGCAAGAGTGACAAAGCCCCAGGACACCATGATGCGCGCGAACCAGATCCGCGCGCCGACCCGGGCCAACAGCAGGTTGCTGGGCAGCTCAAAGAGCAGGTAGCCGATGAAAAACAACGACGCGCCCAGTCCATAGGCGGTCTCGGTCATGCCCAGATCGCCCACCATCTGCAGCTTTGCATAGCCGATGTTTTGTCGATCGATATAGGCGATCAGGTACATGATGCCGAGAACCGGCATCAGGTGGCGGACCACCTTGCGAACGATTGCAGCGGTCTGAGGGTCTTCGGTCACCAAGGCTGCGTCTTTTTCAGGCAGCATGTGGCGTGGGATGCCGGTCATGACGGCTGAGAATCCACAGCGCGCCGGGCAGAGCCGTGAAATCCGCAAGCAAGGCGAGTATGAACGCAGTCGAGGTGACTATGCCGAACTGCCGCATGGGCGGCAGATCGGAGAACGACAGCGCAAGAAAGCCGCTGGCGTTGATGAGCGTGGCGAACACGATCGGCCGGCCGGCAATCAACATGGCGTGTTGGAGGGCGCCGGCCGTTGCGTGACCCGCGTTTTTGCCCTCCTGGAAGTGATAGAAGAAGTGCACCTGATCGTTCTCGGTGGCGCCGAGCACGGTTGAACCGATGAGAATCGTGGCGATGTTGAGTGGGATGCCCGTGAGCCGCATCACTAGAAACACGCTCAGGATCGCGAACAGCGACGGGATCATGGTCATCAGGCGCGCAGACGGGCTGCGGAACACCACCAGGAACGCGCAGAAGATGATGCTCGCTGTGAGTGCGAAGCTCTCCGTGAGCGTGGGCAACAGCCTCTCCGTGATCGCTGTGGCGAGGACGCCCTTGCCCACCAACATGCCGGCGGCGTTTTTCAGGGCCGGATCCTGTGCCTTGGTATCGTTCCACGCCTGCTGTACGAATTTCTTCATGGCGCCGGTGCGGCCAAACAGCTCGGCCCGGCCGCGGATGCTCAGGCGCACGCTGGCCAGATTTGTGATGTCAACATACTCCCGGGCGCCGGCCTCGGTGAGCATGATTTGCTCGAGGTCCGCCGCCAACTTTGACCAGGCGGCCGCGTCGGTGGGGAGCTTGTCGTTGCCCGACTCGACGTACCGCGCCCAGCGCAGTACGGATGTTGGACCATCGACTGCCGTCAGGCGGGAGTCGGATTCGAGTCGCTGGGTGAACTGCTCGATTGCGCGCAGAAACGCAGGATCCAGGGCCTGTCCCGGGGGTGTCTTTATCCACAGATCGACCACATCGAGGCCGTTGAATTCCTGGAAGCGGCGGGTGTCCTGAGCCACCCGCTCGCTGGGATTGACGTAGGTGAGTGCATCCGTTTCGAGTGCGAGCGGCGCGATCTTTCCAGGAATGCCGAACAGCGCTGCCGCGCCACATAACATCAAGCCGATGGCGCCCAGGATGAGTGGCCAGCGGTAACGGCGGGTTGCGGGAAGCAGGAAGTCGACGAAGCGGGCATAGCGCCTTCCTACGCGGACCCCTTCGGAGCGCAATGGTGTTTTGAACAAGGATTGGAGCGCGGGGAACAGTGTGAAGCAACCGATCCAGGCAACGATCAGGCCGCATGCGGTCCACACTCCCATTTCGCGGACCGGGCGTATCTCCGAGACGGCCAGCGCAGCGAAACCCACCGCAGTGGCGAACATCGATGCCGTGGACGGTAGGAATTTGTTTGCGAGTGCGCGTGCGTGATGTTCGAGTGGGGTCGGCGCGTCGTCCGGCTCCATATATCTCGAATGTATGTACACGAGTGTGGCCGTTGTCGTGACCATCACGGTCAAGGGAACGAGCGTTGAAACCACTGTATTGGACCAGCCGAAGATGGCGGCTAGTCCTACGCCGATGGCGACTACGGCGCCTAGGGTGAGGATGATTGCGCCTAGGGCTCGGAGAGAGCGGTAGACGATGAGTACTAACGCAACCAGGAAGATTCCGAACAGAGGCATGAACTTTTTGGTGGCGACGCCGGTTTGACGCTCTAGCCACGCGTTGAGCCATGGGGAGCCTACTCGGCGGACGACGGTAAACGGGCCGTTGGATTTCTCTAGGGGTAAGGCCAGTTTATCTATGGCGGCCAATGCGGCATTACGTTCTGCTGGCGAGTTCACACGCAACTCGAGCCCGATCCCGAAATAGTGATCCCCCAAAAGTCCCGCACGCCGGAAGAGTGGCGTACCGGTTGAAAACGGGCGCAGGCGCTCCGCCTCACTGGCGCTGATTTCAGCTTTCGGGTCTGTGCGGCGGAAGAAGTCGAGGAGGGTGTGGGCTTTCACACCTGGGATCTTCTGGAGGTCGCGTTCGAGTTGATCTGCCGTGCGAAGTGCCGCGGGGGTGAGCGGGTCCGGACCTTCGAGCATGATCAGCGCTTGTTCGCCCTCGGGAAACAGACGGTCAAAATCGGCAGTCGCGCGAGCGGTGGCGTCGCCTGAAACGACCAGCCGGTCGATCGCAGGGTCGTTGGGGATGCGGGTGGTACCGTAAATACCCGCCGCAGTCAGAACGAGGAATACGGAAACGATCCAGCCGCGCATTTGCAATACGCGTCTGAAGAATTGGAGGACCTTCGGCGAGTCGTGCACATTCTTCTCATGGGCTTCGCCCAACTTTCCTGGCGGTCGCGGCGACCGGCAACATTTGGCGGCGCTTCGCGCCGGGGGGATGATAGCCTAAAGATATGAGCATTCTATTGGCGGCTGCAGCTTCGACTCTAGTGTTCTGCGCTCCCGGCTATCCCGGTGGAGCGGGGGACGCACAACCCTACGTGGATGAATTCGCTAAGGCCGCTGTGGCGGCCGCAGGCTGGCCTGCGGGGAGTCTCTCCGCCGTCTACGACCCGACGGAGCAAGGTGGGTTGGCGAAGCTCGGCACCGCGGACGCTGTGCTCGCATTCGTGCCCTATCCGTTTTATGTCGAGCACGCGGCTCAGCTCCATTTGACGCCTCTCGCGCAGGCGGATGTCGTCGGCGTCGGCACCAAAGAAAAATGGACCTTGGTGGCGAAGACGGGTCGCGTAACGGGTGCCGCTTCGTTGGCGGGGTACACCATCGTGAGCGTCGCGGGTTATTCCCCTCAGTTCGTATTGCATTCCGCGTTGTCAGCATGGCAGGTGCCGCCCGGCGTCAAAGTGGAGCCGGTGGGCCAGATACTGAGCGCCCTGCGGCGCGTGGCGTCTGGTGAACAGACCGCGGCGCTGCTGGATCAGACGCAGGCAGCAGCGCTTCCGACGCTTCCGTTCGCGGGCGACCTCAAGGTCGCCGTGCAGTCTCCCGAGTTACCCGTCGCCATCATCGCGGTCGTCGACAACCGCCTGCCGGCAGCGCGCGCGAAGGCATTTCAAGCGGGGCTGCTCAAGCTGGGTAAGGGTGCCGGCGACGCCGACAGTTTGGGGTCGTTGAAGCTGCAGGGGTTTGTGATGCCGGATTTGCCGGCGGATGCGCCTAAGGGCTCGGCGAGTACGGCCGCGCCGCCTCCTACTGCGGGGAAGCGGCCGGTGGGGAAGGCGAAGTCGTGATTGACGTGTTGGCGTTGTGAGCAAGCATCGGCGATGCGCTGCCGGGCGTGCGGGCGCGGATGTGAAGGGTTGTGGGGTGACCATTTGAGAGCGCTGTTGACATGAGTGGTGGTCGGCTTGGACGTGCGACTGCTGAGTGTCGGTGGTGGTCGCCGACGGCAGTTGTGGCTGTTACCTTGGCGGCGGCGATTGCGGGGGCGGGATGCGCGACTCTGTGGCCGCATGGGAAACCGGCTGCGGGCACGTCGGGGACCGGCGTGAGCGCCGGGGCGGCTGCGGCCGACGCTGCCGGTGCGGCTGGTGGTTCCGTCGAGCAATACGCCGCGACGATCAAGGCAAACTCGGATCGCAGCGATCACGAATCTGACGGCAAGGTGCGCGCAGACCTGGCAGCGCTGTCGAGTAGTGCCGCCGACGCCTGTCTGGCGTTGGACACGCAGGCCGCTGCGTGTCAGTACGGCAAGGCTGTTGCCACTGGCATGGAGGCGCGCGCTCACCCAACCCGGGCTGTTGGGTTGCTGGGCAGCATGCTGCAGAACCTGAGTAACGCGGACTCGGCCGACCCTAACTATGATAAGGCCGGACCGTCGCGAGTGCGGGCGTTGGTGTTGATCCGCGCACCGGGGTGGCCCGTTGGGCCTGGTGACACGGATGCAGGTTTGGCTGCCGCGCGCCGCGCTGTTTCACTGCAGCCTGACTATCCGCCAAACGTCCTCGCGCTCGCGGAAGCGCTATCAAAGACGGGTGATCAGAAGGATGCGCGCGAGAGTTACGCGCATGCCAGGGATCTCGCGCAGGCGCTGCCCTCGGGGCCCGAGCGTGATGGGTGGGTTCACGACGCGGAAGACGGGTTACAGCAGAAGTAGCCCTCTAGCCGCAGCGGCTAGAGGCTGCGCGAAATCAGCTCCTTCATGATCTCGTTGGTACCCCCATAGATTCGTTGTACCCGCGAGTCGGCAAACAGCCGGCACACCAGGTATTCGTTCATGTAGCCGTAGCCGCCATGCAGCTGGACACACTCATCCAACACCTGCTGTTGGGTATCGGTAATCCACCATTTGGCCATTGCCGCGGTCTCGGTGTCGAGGGTGCCTTTGAGGCGTTTGTCGATGCAGTCATCGATGAACACGCGCGCGATGTGCACCAGTGAGGCGAGCTCGGCCAACTTGAACTTCGTGTTCTGGAAATCGCCGATGGCCTGCCCGAAGGCCTTGCGTGACTTCGTGTACGCGATGGTGGCCTCCAGGCCACCCTCCATCCCGGCAACACCCGCCAACGCAACAATCAACCGCTCATAGGGCAAGTCAGCCATCAACTGATGCATGCCCTTGCCTTCCTCGCCACCCAACAGGTAGTCAACAGGTACGCGCACGTCGTCGAAGAACAACTCGGCTGTGTCCTGGGCGTGCAGACCCATCTTGTCCAACACGCGTCCAACACGGTAGCCGGCCAGACCCTCGGTCTCGACCATGATCAGCGACATGCCGCCTTTGCGCGCTTCGGGATCTGTTTTGGCGAGCAGCATCAACAGGGTGGCTGAGCCGCCGTTGGTGATGAATATCTTGGAACCGTTGATTCGATAAACATCGCCTTCACGGACGGCGCGGGTGCGCACGCCCTTCAAGTCCGATCCCGCGGCGGGCTCGGTCATGGCGATCGCGCCAATCAGGTCGCCTGATGCGAGGCGCGGAAGCCAACGTTGCTTCTGTGCCTCGGTGCCGTGATTGAGCACGTAGTTGGCGCAGATACTGTGTACGCCTTGGCCGAAACCGCTGATGCCGCGGCGATTCAACTCTTCGTAAACCACGGCTTCGTGTCTGAAGTCGCCGCCACCGCCACCGTATTGCTCGGGTATGTCGAGGCACAACAAACCGGTCTGGCCGACGAGTCTCCAGGTCTCGCGATCGACGTGGTGCTGAGCTCGCCAGCGGGCGTCGTGCGGGAGCATTTCGGTTTCGACAAAGCGCGCGACGGTATCGCGGAATGCCGTCAGGTCATCATCCATCCAATTGGAGCGGTGTGGCATCGCCAAATCTCATTCAGGAACTTCCGGGAGCTTACCACCCGCAGGTAACGGGCAAAGACCGCGTCCCCGTGCACGGTCGAGAGGCATAGGAGTTCCGAAACGGCTGGTTTTTGCACCACTGGGACGCAGGTCTCAATCGGGAGGACATAATATTTGGGTTACTTCACTGCCTGGGACGGTGACGTTGCGGTAACATTTAACCCCCTGATTTACTTGGAATCTGCTTATGAGATCCCGCTATTGGCGGGGTACTGGCCAGCAGTTGAGAATCCCAGCCGCTGTGCAAACCGACTCTGTACATACGGGTTCTGCGGGTGGCGCTCCGGCGACCCCCTTCCTCGCAAAAGTCCGCCATAACTGGCAGCGGCTCGAGTGGCCCACGCTGAGCGTGGCCCTCATCATCTACGCCGCAATTTTCTTACTGACCCTTTTTTTTACGGACCTGCCGCGGCTGCTGTGCGTCCCGTTGTTGAGTGTCCTGGTTGCCTGGTACGGCTCTCTGCAACACGAGACCATTCACGGGCATCCCACCCCCTTCCGCCGATTCAACGGGATGTTGGGTGCGTTGCCGCTCTCGCTGTGGATCCCGTACACCGTCTATCGTGAGACCCATCTCCGTCACCATCGTCACGGTGGCCGCCGCCTGACTCAGGTGGCCTACGATCCGGAGTCTTTTTATCTCCCGACCGAAGAGATCTCGCGTGTCGGGCAACTGCGCCGTTGGATTTATCGCGCGAACTGCACGCTCGCTGGCCGGTTGGTGATTGGACCTGTCCTGGCGGTGACGACTTTCTGGGCTGGCGAGTTTCGCCGGGTCCGCTTGGGAGATCGGCGCAGGATCCGGATCTGGGCGCGGCATGCGGTGGGCGTTGGTTTCGTTCTGAGTTGGGTTGTGGGTGTATGCCACATTCCTTTGTGGGTGTATTTGGCGTTGATCGTTTACCCGAGTGTGTCGTTGAATCACTTGCGCTCATTTGCGGAGCATGTTGCGGATGCCGATCCGCGTTTGCGGACCCGGGTTGTCGAGGCTCATCCTTTCTGGGCATTGCTGTTCCTGAACAACAACCTGCATATTGCGCATCATGCGAAACCGAAGCTACCCTGGTTTCAGCTGCCGCATTTCTGGCGGCAGATGCGGTCGCCCGCGCACGAGCATGGGTTGGTGTTTGATGGCGGATATCGCGAAGTGATGCAGAAGCATTTCTTTCGGCCGTATATCTCCCTGGACTACGATGGGAGCTGACGGGGTCGCTTCGCTGCCCATGTATGATTTCCCGGAGCTGCGGGCCGCACACGATGCGTTTTGGAGTGCGGTGGCCGAGCGGCTCAATTCAGCCGGATTGAGAGATGTCCCTCGCGAGCTCACACGCGACGTGGGACATGCCGAGGTGTGGCGTGACACCTCCCTGCTGTTCGCGCAGGGGTGCGAGTACCCGTTGGCCAAGTCCTTCGCTGATCGCGTGCGGTTGGTCGCGACGCCGATGTATTCGGCGGCTGGGTGTGAAGGGGCTCGGTATCGCAGTGCCGTTGTGGTTCGCGGCGTTGACGGGGTCGCGACGCTTGCGGATTTGCGGGGGCGGCGTTGTGCCATCAACGAGCTCGAATCAAACAGTGGGATGAATCTCCTTCGCGCTGCTGTCGCTCCTTTGGCGAGGGGCGGGCGGTTCTTCGGTTCCGTCGCAGTGAGTGGTTCGCACCTGCGTAGTGTGGAGATGGTTGCCTCTGGTGAGGCGGACGTAGCGTCCGTTGACTGTGTGAGCTTCGCGCTTTTTCAGCGTCTATATCCGGCTGTCGTTGGTGAGTTGCGGGTGCTTTGCTGGACACCCTCCAGTCCCTGCCTACCTTTCATCACTGCGCGTTCCGCCAGTGATTCAACTGTTCGGGCGCTCCGTTCCGCGCTTGCCGATGTGTTTGATGACGCAGCGCTGGCGCCCGCGCGCGAGCAACTGCTCCTGCGGGGCGTTGATTTGGAGCCCAGGGAGGGGTTTGGTGAAGTGCTGGCGTTGGAGCGTGGGGCTGTCGAGGCGGGCTATCCAACCATTCGCTGACTTTAGTCGGGATTTACAGAACCGTTCATTGAGCGCGCAATTGCGCACGGTTTTTGAACTAACCTTTCGTGCCGCCGAATCTATTCATGGAGCGGAGCCGTTCGAGTACCCGTACACGTCGAGATTTTCCGAGAGATCAACGAGTGATGCGGTCATCCTGCGTCGATGTCCCTTTGGCTTTCAATCAGGGCTCGTTCGCGCAGCAGTTCCCGTTGCAGCTCTTCCTCGCTGGGTAGCGTGAAGCGATAGCGCGAGGCAAATAGTTGCTGGCTCTCATGCAAGACAGAATAGCGAGCAACGGCTTCATTCTTCTCCGAACAGAGGATTAGACCGATGGTGGGGTTGTCGCCTTCGAGCCGGTACTGTTCTTCATAAAGGCGGACATAACCATCCATCTGGCCGATGTCTTGGTAAGTGAGCTCTCCTATTTTCAGGTCGACCAACACGATGCACTTGAGCTGATAGTTATAGAAGACCAAGTCGATATAGAAATCCTTGTCGGCGAGACGGATGCGGTGCTGACGCGCTATGAACGAAAAGCCTCGCCCTAATTCCAGCAGGAATTGCTGAAGGCGCGTGATGATGGCGTCTTCGAGCTGATTTTCGTGCAATTGCGGTGTACTCGGTAGATCGAGGAACTCCAACACGTAAGGGTCCTTGAGAACATCGACTGGGCGCAACACCCGTGCGGACTTACGGTCGCCCTCCAACATACCGGTCTTGTCGGCGCTAGCTAACAATCGCTGGTGATAGAGGCTATTGATCTGCCGCTCCAGGTCACGATGCGACCAGTTGGCGCGCACCGCTTCGTTTTCGTAGAAGTGGCGCGCATTGGCGTCGGTTACCCGCATTAAGGTGCGGTAATGGGACCAGGTCAGTTTGGCATGGAACGCGCGGCCCAATTCCCCACGCACTGCGTGGGGAATTGCTTCTGGCCGCGGCTCGGGCTGAGATTCCCCGCTCAGCGGGTGGGGAATCCGGTCCTTAAATGTGAGGTAGAACTGACGAAAGTAGCCAAGATTGGTTGCGGAGAAACCCTTGCCGTAACGGGCGGTCAATTGGTGAGCTAGGCGTTCGATCAAGGCCTTGCCGTAGGCCGCCCGTTCACCACCCCGCTGAAGCGCTTCGACCACTTCGCGGCCGATGTGCCAATAGGCTGAGACTGTGGCGTGGTTGACTGCGCGCACCACTTGGCCGCGAGCGGCATCCAAAATGGACGTGATGCGTCCCAGTAGATCATCTGTGCGTTGTGACCGAGCGCGGTTAACACGTCGGTTGCTCATAGTCCCGCCTGCCGGTCGCCGGAGCACATGAAACGTCCAGTCATTGCTTCACAAAGTTGGGCAACGAACGCCACAGCGCCTCGGATATTTATGGCGAACGCATCCGCAATCCAACCGCACATTCCGAGGTCGGTTAGTTCCGAATGCTGAGTTGGGGAATCGCAACTGTCATCGATCAACCGAGTGTGGCGCCACCGACAGGAGTCGGGGAGGAACCCGCGGTGGTTAGTGCGTCTGGCTATGCCAGTAGTTGACGTCGCTGCGCTGTAATCGCCACTATTGCGGATGGCGACAAATCCCAGCGATCTTCCGATCCAGTATTTCAACGGCCGTGACGGCGTGCGGCTCGCGTATCGCGAGATGGGCGAGGGGCGGCCCTTGGTTCTCATCCATGGTTTTTTCTCGACGGCGACCGTGAATTGGGTGCGATATGGGCACGCCGGCAAGATTGCGGCGCTGGGGTATCGGGTGGTGATGCCGGATCTGCGCGGGCATGGGGATAGCGCGAAGCCTCACGACGCTGCGGCATATCCGCCGGACGTGCTTGCCGACGATGGGTTTGCGCTGGTCGAGCACCTGGGTCTCGTGGACTACGACCTTGGTGGCTATTCGCTGGGTGGTAGGACGACGATACGCATGATGGCGCGTGGGGCGAAGCCGGGGCGTGCAATTGTGGCGGGGGCGGGCTGGGACGGCGTCGTCAACACCGCTGGGCGCGGTGACCATTTCCGTAACATCCTCACCAACCTCGGGACGTTTCCGCGGGGCTCTGCGGAGTGGATGGCGGAGGCGTTTCTCAAGACCGTTGGCGGTGACCCTGTGGCGTTGCTTCATGTCCTCGACACGTTTGTCGATACGCCACGAGAAGAGCTTGCGCGCATCGAGACTCCCACGCTGGTGTTGATGGGTGATGATGATCATGACACCGGGTCTGGCGAGGAGTTGGCTGCGGCGCTTCCCCACGGCACATTCGCCGGGATGCCTGGCAATCACATGAGCGCCGTTACCAAACCGGAAATGGGGATGGCAATCGCCGCATTCCTTGGGGCAAGTACAAGCGCGTGAGGTAACCGGCGCCGGGCTAAGGGCGCTGGATCGACTGAAGCTGCGGACGCCCACCAACGCCGGCGGTTGAAGCAACCGGCCCCGAAAGAGCTATCCACGGGCCTTCCGAGCTGGCCGCGGGCAGTAATCCGCGCGGCGGGGCCAGGCCTCGAAGGGGCGGTTTGCGCACGGGGGCTTAGCGAATCACTTTCCGCGCGACAACGCTTGCGCTGACGCTGGATAATGGCCCCGGAAACCACCACAGTTTCCCTTAACCCCCACTGGAATTCGAAATGATCCGCTTATTTCGACTCTGGCGTTTGGCAGCTACGGACCTACGGGTTTTGTGGTACGCGCTTCGACATCCGCACCGGCCGATTTGGCTGTGGCCTGCTGCCATCGTGATTGCACTGTATGCGTTCGAGCCGCTCAATTTTGCGATTCCGGCGCTGGGCGTGGTTGACGATCTCGTGCTCGTCCCGCTCGTCCTGCACCTACTGGTGAAGTTTCTCCCGCTGGGAATCCGGCTCGAATCCGGCATGCGACACGGCTGACTGCGCCCACGTGCCCGTACGGGCAAGCTCTGGCGCGTAGTTGATGTTTCCGTCACTGCGAAATGGCAGCGCCTGGTTGAATCGGATAGTCGATTCAACTTCGAATCGTAACAGTCGCTGAGCCCCCTCGAAGCTGCGCACTTCGTCTCCGTCCCAGATCACGCTGGCTCGAGTGCTCAGCATCAGCACATCGCCGCTCGAGAAGTCGGGAAACAACAGCCCGGCCCGCGGATCGACCTGCAGGTTACCGATTGTGTTGAAAAAGAAGTTACCCATGAAGTCGGGTACGGTCAGCGTGTTGTCGCCGTCAATGCGCACAAAGCCGGGGCGGCCGCCCCTGTGGGAAACGTCGGCGCCATAGCTTTCACCGTCTTCCTTCCGGGGGTTTGCGGAAGCGATGAAGAAAGTATCAGCGCGAGCGATCAACGACTCGTCGGCAGGGGAGAGCCGACTGCTTCTGACACCGGGCAGAGCTGCTGGCTCGTTGACGAAATGGAGATCGCGGCTTTGGATGTACTGCGGGCAGTTCCCATAACTCTGCACCACGGTAATGGTCCAGCCGTCTGCGTCCAACGCAGACAGGGTGCCGTTCAGCCGATTCCTGCGCCGCGTGGTCAACTCGATTCCCAACACCGCAATCGGCGTGCCCTGAGCCAAGTTCGCTGCCAGTGGATCGTCAGGGTTCGGAAGCGCGCCGACGCGCAGATGCAGGGGATCTGGAGAGGCGGCAAATCCCGGCCGGCCGGCAACAATTGAAGCCCAGGGTTGCCCCGCCGAATCCACGCTCCCAACAACAATGAACGGCAGTTGTTGGAAGAACTCCCGATGTTGCGGAATGAGATGATCGCGCACAAAGCGCCGCGCTGATGTCGCGAGCATCCGCCTGCGTCCGAACCGCTCTTGGAGAGCGAGCTCTGCAGGATGAAACGGGGATTCCTGTGACACGATCGCCGCTGAGAGATCCTCAGGATTGGCGGCATCGACATTCGAAACGGACAGATTCTGATCTGGCGGGAGCCGGGTGGCATTCCGGGCGATCGCGGTCACGTGATGACCCCGACTCAGAGCCTCGTCGACGAGCCGTGAACCGACATGACCCGTAGCGCCAACAATCGCGATTTTCATCTGCTGCTCCTGAAACCGGCACGAGCCGCTTTCCATTACTGCCTACGATAGGCTTCCCACGGCGTCACGATTAGATGGATAATCCGTCGATCACAGTCCTACAGAAGTGGACAATCACATGAGTACTACCAAAGTGGAGCTTGCCGAGTGGGGCGGTGAGTGCGGTGTTTCCGGCTGGCCGGTATCGACCGCAGAAGGTACGCGCGTTCGTCGCGGCGATGATGGAGTACGTGGCAGCGAGCTGAGTGGGGGCACTACCCGCCCGGGGCGTTGAGTTAGCGTGGGCGCCCAGCCGCTCGGGGCGGCGAGTCGAGCGGGGCGCCCAGCCGCCCGTGACGGCGGGTTGAGCGGGGGACCAGCCGCCCGGTGGCGCAGTCGCCCCGGGGGCGCCCGACGGACCGTCAAAAATAAGTCCGCACTACCGAAACAACATCATACTGATCATCCACAACATACAAATATTCCCAGCGGTCAAACGTAGTACACGGATGCGAAATCCCCACCGCAATCCGATCCCCCACGGCGAGATTGAGCCCCGTGAACTTCAGGTAGCCGTGATGGTCGTTGAGCCTGACGATCTCACCCTTGCCGCGGATGCTCACCGGCGACGCGCCACTCAGCGGCGAATCGCTGCCGCCGCCCGCAAGGTGCTTCAGCGGAACCGGCAACCCCATATCGAACGACACATCACGCTTGCCCACTGCAATGATGGCGAGCCCGTCTTCCGGGAGGGATTGCACAGTAGTCCACAGCTCCAACGCCGGCTCAAAGCCCCTCTCAACAAACACGCTGCCGCTACCCGCGCTGCGCTCGCGAAGCCGATCGAGCGCGGCCGCGTAGAAGCCGTGGTCGTGTGTGATGTAACAGCCCGACCGCAGCACCACCTTCGTTTGGCGTGACAGTTGGATCGCCTTCAGCGCTTTCACGACCTGGTCAAAATGCGCCGAGCCTCCCGCTGTCAGAACGACTTCGCTGTCGCGAAAAGCGTCATTGGCGTCGCAGTGCCGGGCGACTTCGCTCACCCGCTCCATGAAGGACGTGACGCTTGTCTCGGCCTCGCGCGGGCTGCCGGCAAAGATTCCTTCGAACGCTTCGATTCCCGCCAGGCGTAAGGAGCCGCCGGCGTCACTCATCTCGGCGACCTCCTTGCCCACCGCTACGGCATCAGCGACTGTCCGCACACCGGTACGGCCACCCGCCGCACCGACTTCGAGCAACAGATTGACTGGGCGGCCACGCGGCAACCTCGACAGGACGTCGAAGTACCGGCGCGCGCCGGCAACGGAATCGACGATGCCGTAGAACTCGAAACCGGGATCTTCGGCCAGTTGGCGTGCGACGAACTGAATGGAAGCGGCGTCCAGCAGTTGATTCGCCATAATGACCCGAGGAACTCCGAACCGCCGATACAGTCGTAAATGGGCGGCCGTAGCGCAGGTTATTCCCCAGGCGCCTGCCGCGAGTTGCATGTCGAACAACTGCGGGGCCATTGTCGTCTTCCCATGGGGAGCCAGCTCGACACCTGCCGACTGCGTGTAGCGCCGCATGAGCTCAATGTTGGCGCGGATGGCGCTCTGGCGCAGCACCGCTACGGGTGCGGGAAATGGCTGCTGTAGCAGGTTGAGGCCGCGTCCTGGAGCATCCTCAATAGTGACCCCATCCAGTATGTCGGGCACACCTTTTGATGTAGAAGACAATTTGTGCGCGGACAGCGTCGTTAGATCCAACACGGAGTGCCTTTGAGTGGCCCTGGGGAATTTGCAGCGAATCTTGAGGGATGCGCGCCACGATGACAACGGCGTACACTAGGGAACACAATGTCCGCCCCGACAGCCAATACAGCCCGTCTTTACCAGCAGGTGGCCGCGACCATTGAACGGGCGATCGCGGAAGGGCGATATCAACCCGGTCAGCGACTGGCTTCGGAGCGTGATCTGGCTGAAGAACTAGGGGTCAGTCGACCTACTGTGCGGCGCGCTGTCATTGCGCTGGAAATGCGTGGGTTGCTCGAATCCCGGCAGGGGTCGGGGGTGTACGTTCGCCGTCTGAGTGTTGCTGCACCAGCACCTGCGCGCGAGCTCGATATTGGCGCGTTCGACCAGGCTGAGGCGCGGCGGCTGTTTGAGGGCGAGGTGGCTGCACTGGCGGCTACTTTGATTACCGACGAAGAGCTCGCCTACCTGGAATCGCTGGTTGCCGAGATGAACAACGAGAAGGCGACCAAGGAACAGAGCGAGTTGGCGGATCGCCAGTTTCATACGACGATTGCCCGGGCGACACGTAACACCGCGATCGTGCGGGTCGTGGAGAACACCTGGGACCTGCGCTACAAGTCGCCCCTGTGCATGCAGATGTTGGAACGGGCGCGGGACGTGCGTCGCCGGCCTTTAAACGACGAGCACCAGGACATCATTGAGAGCTTGCGAACCCGCGATCCAAAGGCGGCGCGGACGGCAATGCAGGCTCACCTGGGTGGGCTGATCGAAAACCTGCTGCTCACAGCGGAGCTGCAGGAGCTGGAGCAAACCCGCGAGCGGCTCGCGTCCAAGCGTGAGGAGATTGAGCGGCGCGCATCCAGCGCGAACACCTGAAGATTCCCGGGCGGCGGTGGCGGCCCGAAATCCCGAATCTGGCGCGGCGCGCAGCCGTCGCTAATAGCTGAAACTCCATGGGCCTTCCGTGGCCCGGGAGAGAGAGGCTCTCAAAGCGCTGGCCGCTGCCAACGTGCTGGTCCACCTCGCGCAGGGGGATGGTGGCGGACCAACACGCTGACAGCTCCAGGTCAGCTCCTTGTCAGAAGCTCACATCGATACGGGCGCCGAAGTAGCGAAACGAGTCGCGCGCCGGTCTCCAGCTCGTGCCCAAGGGGATCACGCCGGGGGCGTTGAAGCCTGCCGGACCGTTGCCGATGCCGGTCGCATAGTTCTTGTCGAATGCGTTGTCGATAAAGGCGGTCACCTTGTAGTGACCGTTGTTGTCGTTGATTCCAACGCCGAAGTCGGCAATACCGTACGACCCCTGGAACGTGCGAGGATCCTGGCTCAACGAGTAATTGACCCTGCCCTGCCACCGGTAGGCGAAAGTGGCGAACCCTGTGAATGGCAGCGAACCCAGCGGCTGGTCATATTCGCCGCCGACATTGAACTTGAACTTCGGAACGTTGTTGAGCGGCTTGCCCTTCAGGTCCTGCACCTTGCTGTTGGTAGCGTCCACATAGCAGCCCTGCGCGAGAGTCTGACTCGGATTGTTGTAGCAGGGGCCATTGGGGAATTCAGCCACGGTAGCCTCGGTGTACGCGAGGGAGCCGTTCAATTGGAAGTTGGTGGTCACCTTGGCGGCGGTGTCCACTTCCACACCCTGGGTTTTCAGGTGACCCACGCTGTTGAGGGACGTCAGGAAGGTGCCATCCGGCAGGGTTTGGGTAACCGAGGTCTGGAACCCGTAGAAATCCGAATGGAACAGGGTCAGGTCGAAATACACGCGCCGATCGAACAGGCTGCTCTTCAGTCCCACTTCGTAATTCTTCGCGGTCTCGTGGGGCACCGGCATGTGCGAAGCCACGCGCGCGTTGAAGGTGCTCACGAGATCGTAGGCCTGGCCCTTGTAGCCCGTGGAATACGTGGCAAACGTCATGATGTCCGGCGTCCATTTGTACTGGATGCCGCCCTTGCCCGTGACGGAGTTCTCCTGGTTGGCGCCGCCAAAATGCGCGTTGGGAGTAACGTTGTAGTTGTCAAAGGTATAATCAATTTTCTGCTTGTTGAAACGCAGGCCGGCGACGAGCCCGAATTTCTCCGTCAGGTCGTAGGTCGCGTTGGCGAAGACCGCGTAATTCTCGTTGCTGGTCTTTGCGAGGTAACTGGCCTGCTGCAACACAGGACCGCGTCCCAGGTACCGGTCCAGGTCGTTCCGGGCGAACCACAGGCCGGTGACATAGCGCAGTCGAGTGTCATCCGGTGAGGTCAGGCGAAATTCCTGCGTGTAAGACTTCTCATGGAAGTAGCCGCGAATCGCCGCTCCGCTGTTGATTCCCGACGGCGCCGATACGGGGAAGCCCAGCAGAAAGGGCGCGTCCAGGCCGTCGATGTCCTGGTAATCGAACATTCTCCAATGATCGATCGAGGTGATGGACGAGAAGCTGTGGCCCTTCATGAACGAGCCGTCATCGAAATGATAGTCGACCCGGCCGGTCGCGCCGGTGGTCTTCGTATCGCCCCCGGCGGGGCGCGTGTCATTGCGGATGTAATGATTGCCCGGACCAATCGGGATGCCCGCCAACACGGTTGACGCCGGGAAGCCCGGCTCGCCCTGGTAGAACAGGCCGGGTGTCAGGGAAGTGAGCGGGCTGGCGCAGCAGGTGGATTCATTGCGGTTGAAGCGGGGCGCCAGGCTGAAAGTCAGATTATCAGTGGGCGTCCATTCAATTTTACCCGTGGCCGTCAGACCCGAGCTGCCATTCACCTTCCGGCCGGTCGTAATGTTCTTGACATTGCCGTCGTAGTCGCTGTCCGAGACGGTGAGGCGTACACGGACAGTGTCACTGAGCGGTCCAGAGACCGTGAAGCTGCCGCGCTTCTCCGAATCGTTGGTGGCCAGGACGCTCGCCTTGCCAGTCCACTCATGGGTTGGAGCAGCGGTGACGATGTTGAGAACACCGGCGATGGCACTCTTACCAAACAGTGTGCTCTGCGGACCGCGCAGCACCTCAACGCGGTCGACATCGATCAAGTCCTGGAAAGCGGCCGCCTGGAAGCCGTATGGGACGTCGTCTACGACTACCGCGACGTCCGATTCGACAGCGATACCGTTAGAAAAGGTACCGATGCCGCGCATGCTGATGGCGAAGTTGCCCGGCTGCGAGTCGTAAGAGATCGTCAACCCGGGTGACAGCTTCACCAAGTCCCCCAACTCGCGGGTGTTTCCGCGTTCCAACACACCCGCGGTTAATGCGGTGACTGACACCGGTACGCTCTGGAGACTCTCCGAGCGTTTGGTCGCGGTTACTAGCACTTCTTCCAGCTGCAGGCCGCCCGGTGTGGGTGCGTCCTCGGCGTGTGCCAAGCCGGCTATGGTGGCTGCAATGGCTATCGCAGCACGGGATGCCAAAATGGCACGTTGAGACCTGTTCATGAACCCCCTCCTATGCACCCGCGCGCCATGCGCGGGTTGAAACACCAACCGGACAAATTGGTATAGCCAGAGAGCCTTATGTCCTGTAATTTGGTAAGACCAAAATGCCCAATAAGGCCTTAGCTTGTCAAGTATGTACGACCTTACAGGTTCTCATTTCTCACACTGAGGCCTAGAATCAGTGGGTTACCGAAGACAGGGAATTGTCTCGATGATGCCTTGCACCAACCACTGGCCAAACGCTCCGGGAACTGGTCAACTAAGCTCTCGGCGGGGGCGAGCAACTGGTCATGCCGAACGTGAGGGGGTCTGGCATAGCATGAAGCTGCGACGCGTTTGGGCGCTGGGAGGGTGGGCTGCCGCGATTGCCCTGTTCTCAGCCACTGCGATGACCGCGCAACCCCGCGAGCGAACCGCGGGTGTCCGCGAAGTGGGATCCCGGGTGGCCGACTGGCAGCTGGCCCACCTGGATAATTTCGATTACGTGTCCCTCGAAGCCCATCGCCACGACACGCAGTCGCCCCGCGATTGGATTCAGGCCGCCTTCTATATCGGCCTCAGCCACTTTGCCGATGCGAGCGGTGACGCTCATTACGCGGATGCCGTGCTGGCTCACGGAGCGACCGAAGCCTGGGGATTCGACAATCGACCCCGCCACGCCGACGCCGATGCAACGGGTGCGGTCTGGATCTGGGCGGCCGAGCGCACCCACGATCCTGCGAAGCTGATTCCAATCCGGTCGCGCTTTGATGCGGTACTGGCTGAGCCGTCCACCGTTTCACTGGACTTCGAGTTCGCACCCCCCGAAGGCGGGGCACCGTTTTGCCAGGCTCGCTGGTGTTGGAGTGACGCACTGTTCATGGCGCCACCGGCGTGGATTGCCCTGTCGAAAGCTACTGCAGACAAACGCTACCTGGCACACGCGGACTCGGAGTTCTGGGCCACGACCGACTATCTATACGATCGTACCGAGCGTTTGTATTACCGAGACAGTCGTTTTATCGCCCAACGTGACGCCAAAGGTCGCAAGATTTTCTGGGGCCGCGGCAACGGCTGGGTGTTTGCGGGCTTGGCTCGCATCCTCACTGACCTGCCCGCCGCTCATCCGAGCCGCCCGCGCTACGAAGCCTTGTTCAAACAGATGGCCGAGCGGATAACGAGCTTGCAGGGAACCAATGGATGTTGGCCTGTCTCGTTGCTCGAGCCCCAACGCACGCCCGAGACCAGCGGCACAGGTTTCTTTGTGTACGGTCTGGCGTGGGGCATCAATCACGGGCTGTTGCATGACAAACGTCATAGGCGTGCCGTTGATCGCGGCTGGCGCGCGCTGACGGCCGCGGTGCAACAGGACGGAAGGCTCGGCTGGGTACAACGCATAGGGGCGGGACCTGATCAGGTCAGCGCCGACGATACCCAACTCTACGGCGTTGGCGCATTCCTGCTGGCTGCCAGCGAGGTATCCTCGTTGCCATGAACGTCGGCTCCCAAGACACACAGCAAAAGCTGTATCAACAGATTGCCAGAACGATCGCGGCCGCCATTGAGGACGGCCGCTATGCACCCGGCGACCGGCTGCCATCCGAGCGAGAGCTCGCAGATGATTTCGGTGTCAGCCGCCCAACCATCCGGGACGCAATGATCGCGCTCGAATTCCAAGGCCTGGTCGAAGCACGCCAGGGTTCCGGCGTGTACGTCAAAGCCGCTCGACAGATCGCGGAGGACGCAGCCGAGCGGGATGTCAGTGCGCTGGAATTGGCCGAAGCGCGGCGGTTGTTCGAGGGCGAGGCCTGTGCTCTGGCGGCCGCCATCATTACCGACGAGCAGGCGGCGCTGCTGGAGGGGTTGGTTGCGGACATGACGCGCGACATTGCGGCGGAAGAATTTGAGAAGCACGAGTTGGAATTTCATCTGACCATTGCACGAGCAACTGGCAATGCTGCGATTATCGCTACGGTGGAGGATCTTTGGACCCTGCGGCAACAATCCTCAGGCTGCGCGGCCGCCTTGCGGCGTGCCCGAACGAATAGCCGTGGCGACTTCGTGGGCGAGCACCGCAAGATTGCGGGGGCCTTGCGCACGCGTGATCCAAAGGCAGCCCGGCAGGCCATGCATGGTCACCTTGCGCAAGTGATCGATGACCTCCTGGGGCTGGCGGAGTCCGACGCGCTGGAGCAGACGCGCGAGAAGATGGCCGAACAGCGCCGCATGTTGGGTCTGCGAACTGAAATCTGATCAGCGGGAAAACCATCGTGCTCAAACGAATTCTACCGATTGTTCTCGGCGCCGCCGCAGCCACCGTGTTGGCGCAAATGCCACCGCTCGAGGCGCCGTTGCCGCGCCCCGATGCCGAGGGGCAGAAGCCACGTGCGGTGGCCATGCTCGCGCCGTACCGCTACGACGACATCCTCTGGGAGAATGACCGGACCGCGCATCGGATCTACGGCAAGGCTCTCGAGGCAGCCGAGCCACCTTCGAGCTCCGGTATCGATGCCTGGGGCAAGAATGTTCGCTGGCCCTACATGGATCGGCAGCTGAAGACCGGCAGCCAACATGCCTACCACGGCGAAGGTCTCGACTTCTACGACGTCCACACCACTCGCGGCGCCGGCGGCTTAGGGATCTGGCAGGACAACAAGCTCTGGGTCTCGCGTAACTGGAAGAGCCACGAGATCCTGAAGAACGGCCCTGACGTTGCCGCTTTTAAAGTGGACTATGCGCCTTGGCCGGTGGATGTGGACCGCAAGGCCTGGGAGACGCGGACTTTTACCCTGCCGCTCGGTACCAACTTCACGCGTATGGTGTCCACTATCGGCTCCGACAAGCCGGACCCGTTGATTGTCGGCATCGGCATCACCAAGCGCAAAGGGCCCAACGGCTCCGGCGTATTTACCAAGGACCTGGGGGCAGGCCGGGTATCCTATTGGGAGCCGACGGATCCAGTGAAGGGCACCATGGGCATCGCGCTGATGGTCGACCCGAAGTCGCTGCTGGAGGTGCGCCAGGACGCGGAGAATTATCTCGTCATGGTGAAGGTGGAACCGGGCAAGCCGTTCGTTTATTACATGGGTGCCGCGTGGGACAAGGGCCTGGACTTCCACGACCGTGCGAGTTGGGAAAAGTATGTACGTGAGCAGAAGCCGGATTTTGACCCGCGCAAGCAATGAACTTGCAGATGAGTGACGTGCCGCCGGCGCGCGTCGGCCGCTACCGTTGGATGATCTGCGGGTTGCTGTTCGCGGCAACCGCCATCAACTATATCGATCGGCAGACGATCGGGGTGCTCAAGCCCACCCTGCAGGCCGAGTTCAAGTGGACCGAATCCTCCTACGCGGACATCGTTTTCTGGTTCCAGTGCGCCTATGCCATCGGCTACCTGGGGTTCGGGCCGGTCATCGACCGGATTGGCGCGCGGCTCGGCTACGCGGTGGCGTTTTCAGTCTGGACGCTGTCTCACATAGCGCACGGCTTTGTTCACTCTATAACCCAGTTCGCGTTGGTGCGCTTCACGCTGGGCCTGGGCGAGTCCGGGGGCTTTCCCTCCAGCCTGAAGGCCGTGTCGGAGTGGTTTCCGCAGAAGGAGAGGGCGCTCGCGGTTGGCGTTTTCAACGCGGGCTCCAACATCGGGGCCATCATAACGCCGCTCGTCGTTCCCGCGATTACCCTGGCGTGGGGCTGGCGTGCCGCGTTTATTGCGACGGGTGTTGCCACCTTCGTGTGGCTGATTGCATGGCTCGCGATGTATCGCAGCCCGTCAGCGCACAAAAAGGTGTCGGCAACCGAACTGGCCTACATTCATTCCGGCGAGGATTCCGTCGCGCCCATGACCGCGGCGCCGGTATCCTGGTTCAAGCTGTTGCGGCTGCGGGAAACCTGGGCCTACGCGCTGGGCAAATTCTGCACCGACCCGATCTGGTGGCTGTACCTGTTCTGGCTGCCGGATTTTCTCGCCAAGCGCTACAACCTCGATCTGAAGTCGTTCGGCCCGCCCCTGGTCGCGATCTACCTGCTGTCCGACATTGGCTCCGTGGTGGGCGGCTGGGGCTCGTCGAAGCTGATGCAGTCCGGGCGGACCGCCAATGTGGCCCGCAAATCCACCATGTTGATCTGTGCGTTGGCGGTTATACCCATCGTGTTTGCCCAATTCGTCAGTCATTTGTGGGCCGCGGTGGCGATTATCGGTTTGGCAACAGCGGCCCACCAGGCCTGGTCAGCTAACTTGATGACACTGCCTTCGGACATGTTTCCACGCGTGGCGGTTGGCTCGGTTGTGGGTATCGGCGGCATGGCGGGCGCTGTCGGTGGCATGCTGATGTCGAAGTACAACGGTTACATACTGGATGTTTTCGGCAGCTACCAGCCTATCTTCGCTCTGGCTTGCGGCGCGTATATCGTGGGAATTGCCGTGATTCACTTTCTGAGCCCGCGACTCACGCGGGTGTCAGAGTCAGCAGTTACCTAACCCTCGACCCGAACCCGCTCCGCCAGGAAATCGACAAAGGCGCGTACCCCGGGTGGTGGGCGTGGATGTAGGACTGACCCATTTGGCGACGCTCTCCACAGGAGAGAAAATCCCCAATCCGAGACGTTATCACGCACGCCTGAAGTACCTGCGTCAGCAGCAACGGTGTCTTGCACGGCGGCAGAAAGGCAGCCGGCGCCGGGAGAAGCAGCGGCTGCGCGTGGCACGGGCGCATGCGCGGGTGAGACAACAGCGCCAGTACGCCCTGCACGCACTCACGACCCGGCTGGTGCGCGAGTTTGATTTGATTTTCATTGAAGACCTGAACGTGAAGGCGATGGCGCGCGGGCTTCACGCCCGCGCGATCCACGACGTCGCGTTCGGCGAGGTGCGCCGCCAGCTCACTTATAAGTGCAGTTGGTACGGCAAGATCCTGGAGACGGTGGATCGCTGGTATCCCTCGAGCAAGCGATGCTCGGAATGCCACTACACCCTCGATGAATTGCGGCTCGATGAGCGAGAGTGGACGTGCCCGAAATGCGGGACCTGCCACGACCGCGACATCAATGCCGCACGGAATTTGCCGGCGGAGGGTCTTCGCCAGCTGGCCGGTTGTGACAACCGGGACCTGCGCGTGGATGCGAGAGGTGCATACCCGGAAGAAGATCTTCTGGTGCAGGTGCTCGCAGAGGAAGCGCGAAGCGGGCAACGGAATCGAGCCTGTCTAGAACAGGCGAGGTTCAGTTAGCAGTGCAGTCAAGCGTACTACCCCTACCGCAGGCGGGGTTCGCGCGGATCCGCCCGCTGGTTTAACTGGAAATCGAGGACCGGACTGAGTGTTTGCGGTACGCGCGGTAGCCTTCAGCTCCGACGATGCCCGCTACAAAGGCAGCGCACAGGCACCCGAACAGCAGCGGGTGCCCGGACTCAACAATGGTGGCAACCACCGATGCGCAGGCCAGCAAAAAAGTACCGATAATCTTGAAGGCAGCAAACACGACTCAACCCTCCATTGACTTATTCTCCGAGCGGCCAACCGTAATTGACATAGTTATTTCGGGCCGTGACCGGCGTCACGATTGAGTGAGACGAAGGTCTCAGTTTCAGCCCGTCCCGAACCTGCAGCGCTGATTTGCTACCCTGCGCGCATGTCTGTGCTCGTCCTCACATTACTTGCCGTTGTAGGCTTGGTACTCGCCGTACGCAAGCGTCGGCTCAGCTCGGCAGTTGTATTCGTGCTCGGCGGGATCCTGTTCTTTGCAGTCGGATGTGGACCCCTGCCTGATGAGTTGTTGAAGCGATTGCAGGCGGGCTTGGTAGCCGAGCCATTGCAGGCGTGGCAGCCGCGAACGGCCATCATCGTCCTGGGCGGGGGCGCTCAGCGCGTTGCAGATACGGGCGCTGTCGAGATCCTGCTGCCGGCCTACAGCAGAGTGCTCAAGGGGCTCGAGCTGTATCTGCAATGTAAACATGCCGGCAAGGCATGCGTGCTGATTACCTCGGGCGGCGATCCGATCGAGGCCGGTGTTTCGGAGGCCAAGGTGTACGGTGACGCCCTGCTCAGGGCCGGGGTCGATCCCAGCGACCTGGTGCTCGAGGGGCGCAGCTTGAATACGTGGCAGAACGCCCAATACTGTGCAACCTGGTTGGATGAGCATCCCCAGGACCAGGTCGTCCTGGTCACCTCGGGATTTCATCTGCGCCGCGGGCTTCTGTATTTCGCACATTTTGGAATCCGCGCGCTGCCGGTACGCTCGGACTTTCTGAGCGCACAGGTGGGTCCCCTGCCGCAGGCTTACAACTTCCTGGCGATGGACCTGGCCCTGCACGAGTACGCGGGGCTGTGGCGCTACCGGATTTACAACATGTTAGGTTGGAACGTCGCGGGCGTTGGCTCCACGCGCGATTTAAACCCGCGCATTTAAATGAGGACGGCCCATGAGCGCCCGGATCAAGATCGATTTCGTCTCGGATGTGTCCTGCCCCTGGTGTGTGATTGGCCTCAAGTCGCTGCAGACAGCCCTGGGCCGTCTCGGTGCTACCGTCAGCGCCGACATCCACTTCCAACCCTTTGAGCTCAATCCGCAGATGCCGCCCCAGGGGCAGGATCTGCTGGAGCACATCACGGAAAAATATGGCTCGAGCGCGGAGCAGGTGACGCGCAACCAGGAAGCAATCAAGGCGCGCGGTGCGCAACTCGGTTTTGTCTTCGACATGGACAGGCGCGGGCGGATCTACAACACTTTCAATGCACACCGGCTGTTGCATTGGGCCGAGCTCGAGGGCGCCGGCAAGCAGGCAGCACTGAAGGAATCCCTGTTCGCCGCGTATTTTACGGACGGCCGCAATCCCAGCGACCCCGAGGTGCTGGTTGAGTTGGCTGCCAGCGTTGGGCTGGATGCGGACCGTGCCCGCAGCATACTGGCTTCGGACGAATATGCCGCGGAGGTGAGGGCGCGCGAACAGCTCTATCTGCGGAACGGGATCAATGCCGTCCCGGCTGTTATTCTGAACGACGAGTACCTGATCCAGGGCGGCCAGCCGGTGGAGGCTTTTGAGCGCGCCCTGGCCCAGGTGGTTGCCGGAAAGTAGCTCAACTGGCCCTCCTGGGGGCGCGGTCTGCCGCCGTAAAGTGCACTTTTATCGTCCGGAAGCCCGCTATGACGTTCAGATCTGTCCTCTTCGGGTCGTTGGTAGCGATTCTCGGTACGGCGTCTGCTGTGCCGACCCTGGCTGCGGGAGGGCCGACGGGCCAGGAGCGAGCGGAAGCGGCGGGAAAGGGACTCATCGGCTCACCCGCGCCACGCATGGTCCTGAAAACCATTGACGGGCAACAGATTGACCTGGGCAGCCTGTATGGCAAACAGGCTGTTTATCTGAAGTTCTGGGCGACCTGGTGTGTTCCTTGCCGGGAGCAGATGCCGCACTTCGAGCGGACCTTTGAGTCTGCGGGGCCGGATCTGGCTGTGATTGCCATCAACGCGGGCTTCAACGATTCCCTCGAGGACGTGCAAACGTATCGCACCAAGCTCGGAATCAAGATGCCGATTGTGATCGACGACGGCAAGCTGGGTGAAGCCTTCAACCTTCGGGTCACTCCCCAACACATCATCATCGGCCGCGATGGACGCATCCAGTATGTCGGCCACCTCGCCAACGACCAACTCGACGCCGCTCTCGTTGCCGCGCGTACCGCGAGCCCATCCGGGGCTGCCACGGGAAACGCGGCGGTCGCGGCGGACGCACATGAATACAAAGTCGGCGACCGGTTGCCGCAACTGGCCGTCACCACCCTGGACGGCCAACAGTTTCAATTCCGGTCGCCGCAGGTAAAACAGCGAACCGTGCTGGTGTTTCTCTCCCCCTGGTGCGAGTCGTATCTTGCTACGAGCCGTCCGGGATTGGCTGCCGACTGCCGGGAGATGCGCGAGAAGGCGGATGCGCTGGCGGGCAAGTTGGATGCCCGCTGGTTGGGTGTTGCCTCGGGCCTGTGGGCCAGCCGCAGCGAGTTGGCCGCCTATCGGGACCAGCACAAGGTGACCATTCCTTTGACCCTGGATGATTCCGGGGAGCTGTTTCGCCAGTTTCGGGTCATGACGGTGCCCACCGTCCTGGTCGCCGACGAACACGGTAAGATCATTCGTCGCCTGGAAGGCCATGCTGCCGATGCCCCGAGTGCCCTGGAGGGAGCGGTCGGCGCAGCCAGGAAGTTGTAGTCAATGTTGTGAAAGCAGACGTCGCAATCGTTGGCGGGGGCATCATGGGGTCAGCGTTGGCCTACTGGCTGACGCGACTCGATCCGAATGCATCGGTCGTGGTGATTGAGCGGGATCCCAGCTACTCGACGGCGTCGTCCGCCCTGTCAGCCGCTTCGATCCGCCAGCAGTTTACGACCCCGGTCAATATTCGAATTTCCCAGGCGAGTATCGGCTTCATGCGGCAGGCCGATGAGTTGCTCGAAGTGCCCGGGTCCTGTGTGGATATCGGATTGAAAGAGCAGGGCTACCTCTATCTGGCCCGCACGTCCGGACTGGCCTCCTTGCGGCGCGCCAATACGATTCAGCGGGAGCTCGGTTCCGATGTTGCATTGCTCAGCACGAATGAGCTGGCTGTGCGGTTTCCCTGGCTGCAGACGGGTGATCTGCTGGCTGGCTCGCTCGGGCTGAGTGGGGAGGGTTGGTTTGACGGCTATGCGTTGCTCATGGCCTTTACGGCCAAGGCGCGCAGCCAGGGTGTAAAGTACCTGCGGGGTGAGGTCGCCGGCATGGCTGCCAGGAGCGGCCGGATCGAGTCGCTTCGTCTGGCGGACGGCACTCAGGTCGCCAGCCGGTTCGTGGTGAATGCGGCCGGTCCCTGGGCGCGCTCAGTCGCGAAACTGGCCGGCTTCGATCTGCCCGTGGTAGCGCGCAAGCGTACGGTATATGTCATCGCATGCCGCACGAAGTTGGAGCCCTTTCCGCTGCTGATCGACCCTTCGGGTTTCTGGATCCGGCCGGAAGGGTTGGGCTTCATCGCCGGTATCACACCCAACATCGATCCGGACGACGCGCCCCTCGAGCCCGACTACGCTGCATTTGACTCGGTGCTGTGGCCGGCATTGGCGCAGCGCATCCCGGCGTTCGAGGCGGCGAAGCTGGAGCGCGCCTGGGCCGGCTACTACGAAATGAACCTCTTCGATCACAATGGCATCGTGGGATTTCATCCCGCGATCGCGAACCTGCTGCTGTTGAACGGCTTCTCGGGGCATGGGATTCAACAGGCGCCCGTAGTGAGCCGCGGCGTTGCCGAGTTGATCTGTCACGGAAGGTTTGTGACGTTGGATCTGTCGGACCTGGCGTATAACCGGATTGCCGAGAACCGGCCGCTTCACGAGCTGAATGTGATCTGACGCGGAGCCGGCGCGGTGCTCACTTTGCCGTGCCAAAGGCTCTGCCTCTGATGACAGATGGCGGATCGATCCCCATGACGGGTTCAATAGCCGGCATCAAAGGCTTCCCCGCCGTGGGGGTTTGCGGAGTTTTCCATGTCACTTTCAATGTACGACATTACCGTCCCGGTCCTCATCCGTGGCTTGAGCATCCTCGATGAGTATCTCGACCGGGCAGCCGCCTTCGCGGCGGACAACAAGATTGACCCGAAGGTGCTGGTCAACTCCCGGCTGGCACCTGACATGTTGCCGCTGGCAGGCCAGATACAACGGGCCAGCGACACTGCCAAGGGCGCGATCCCCCGGCTCACCGACCTGCAGGCGCCGAGCTTTGCCGACGCGGAAGTCACCCTGGAGGATCTGAAGAAGCGCATTGCCGACACGGCGGCGTTTTTGAAGACGGTGACGCCCGCCAACCTGGAGGCGGCGCAGACGCGCAAGATCGAGCTCAAATTCCTCAATGCCGTCATGAACGGGGATACGTTCGTGTTGCAGTTTCTGCTACCGAACTTCTTCTTTCACGTGGCAACCGCGCATGACATCCTGCGCCACAACGGCGTCAAGATCGGCAAGCGCGATTACCTGGGGCAGATCAGCTGATTCCGCGCTGTTAGAACGTCTCCACCCACGGCCGCACCTCGACCTCAAACGACCAGGCATCGCGCGGCTGGCGCAGGACATCGAGGTAGGTTTGAGCAATGGAATCCGGGTTGAGTGTGCTGTCGGGGCGCTCGGTTGGATCCGGGCGCTGCGCACTGCGGACAGCACCGTCGATGATGAAATGCGCCACATGGATCCCTTTGGGGCCGAGCTCCCGTGCTGCGCTTTGTGCCAGGCCGCGTAGTGCGAACTTGCCCATTGCGAACGCGGCGGAGAGCGCGAAACCCTTGGTGCTGGCCGTGGCCCCGGTCAACAGGATTGCGCCCCGCTTGCGAGGGATCATGCGCTTGGCCGCTTCCTGTACGGCCAGGAATCCACCAAACGCAGTGACTGCCAGCGCATCGCGTACCGCCAGCGGATCGATCTGCGCTACAGAGCCATGTGCCCGCTTGCTGGGGTTGTAGACCACCACGTCAATCTCGCCCAGGCGCGAATCAACATCCTGGAACAGCTGGCTGACCGCTGCCGGATCCGAGGCGTCTGCCGCGAAGACAGACGCGCCCGTTTCCGCTGCCAGGTCCTGAAGTTTGCCCGGGCTGCGCCCGACCAAACCTACTTTGAGACCTTCCCGCGACAGAGCCCGGGCCAGCGAAGCGCTGATGCCGACACCCGCCCCGATAATCAGAGCGGTTTTGTACTCAGCTGGCACTTTGACCTCCGTCTACCACTTATGACTTTGTCATCCAACAGTCCCATTGCCCGACTCCTGTTAACGTGAAGCTGCCGTCAGAACCTCATTGGCAGTGGAGTTGAGATCCCGCAGGCTGGCGATGCGATCGCCCTGCATTTCCACCAACGCCAGGTGCTCGGTGTCCGTGGTGTAGCTCACGAAGACCGAATTCGCATCCCCGGTGGCAAAAATCCACACGTTCGAGAGTCCCGCAACCGAGTTACGCAGCGCCTGGTCCGCTTTCGCGATGACCGCCGCGTTAGCCTTCGACTGCGAGGTTGCGGGAACGTGCGAAGGCTCGTCTGCCAGTGCCGTCAGTGAGGTCGCCAGCAAAACTGCTGAAGCGACCAGAGTCTTGGATAAACGCATGATTATTTCCTCTCCTGAACTGTAAAAGGGGCATATACCCATATGTGGACGAAATGCTGGAACACAAGCTTGCGTCCTTCGATTAATCTTTGAGTTTCCCGAACCGGTCGTCGTATGCGAGGCCCAGCAGCGTCTGCCGCAGTTCCCGGGCATCAGTCCGACCGAAAATCTCTTCAAAGCGCTCCTGCGCGATCCGCCAGGCGTTGGCGCCTTCCTTGAACTTCGCTTTGCCCTTGGTGGTGAGCAGCACATACCGTTGGCGTCGATCTTCGCCTTCCTGCAGCGTGATCAACCCATCGCGTTCCAGTGGCCGCAGGGTATGTCCGAGCGCTGAGCGCTCGATCACCAGTGATTCCGCGAGATCTGCCATGGTGGGCGGTCTGTCCGCCCGGTTGGTGAGCTCCAGCAGAATCGCGAGCTGCGTGGATCTGAGGCCCGTTTCCGCCAATGCGCCTTCGTACATCTGCGTCACCCGGCGCGCCGCTTTTCGCAGCGCGGTGGCGTGGCAGGGCATTTGCTCGAAGGCGGATTTGGGGATCAGGGCCATGGCGAGGATATTAGGGTATATACCCGTATTTATCAAGGGGGCATATACCCCTGGTTCGGGCGACTGCGGCGGCCATTGCTGCGGGGCCGGTTTGAGCGTACGCCATCGTCCGGGTTTCCACGTCAGGGTGACCCGTCCGATACGACCAATGTTTTGCATGTTTGCGAACGTGTGACGCGCAACTGAAGCGGACACCGCTGTGACAGTTCTCGGGCAAGCTTCAACGCGTTTTTGGCAGGAGTTTGGGAAGTTGATCGGCGACGCAGATTGTGCCCCGCGACGCTTTGTTTTTAGCTAAAAAAGCAACCATGAGCCGTTGTCGATACGCAATCAACTCAGGTATCTTGTTTGCTTGATCTCGGCACCTGTTGGGCATATCGCGGTATGGAATAAAATAGATGAGCCATCAAGAAGCCAACAAAGCCGACGGCGTTCGCGCGTCGCATCAATTCAGCGAGCCTCCCGACCAAGGCACGGTCAGGACGGTCAACTTCGTTATATCGGCGCTTTCGGCGGGTGCCGTGATTGGGTCAATTTTCCTTCCGGGGGTCGGTACCTTGGTCGGTTCGATGATAGGGGGAGTTTTGGGTGGCGCAATGCGAGGGCACCTCGCAAAAGCACGACGCGATTCCACCAAATAAGAATGAAGCCGCGATACATCCGCACTCTGGGCCGGCAGGCGTGCCGGCGCCGGATGCCGTTGTCCCGGGCGGCAAGGCCAGCACCCCCTACATTGTTCTCGAGCCTCGCACCTAACGCATGGCAGAATAGTGCCCCATGGGAGGGAGGCACTCGGTCGCGAGGCTGTTGATCAGCCTCGCAGGGATCGCGGTAGCTTGGGGAAGCATTGCATCCCCGGCCACGGCGGCTGACGCCTGGCGCTTGCGGGTTTCCGCCAAGCTCCTTTCCGTCTATGACGCGTCCGCGAGTGGCCGATTGGGCGCCACGGCAGCGCGGTTCAACGAAAAGGGCTGGGTTCAGGCCGACGTTCACTACGACTGCGCAGCAGAGTCGCCGGCGAAAGCGCTCGGCTCCGCCGGCCTCTCCATCAGTGCATCGGCCAAGGTAGCCTCGTTCTGCGTGATTGAAGGTTGGGTGGCGCCGCAGTTGCTGTCGCAAATTGCAGCGGTCACCGGGGTCAAACACGTCTCGCTGCCTTCGTACGCGGTCGTTCCGCACCTCAAAGCGACTACATCAGCGCCGACAGCCAGTGCCGCCGGCGCCATCAATCTCAATGGCGTGCAGATCATGCACGCCGACCAGTTTGTCACTCAGACGGGTACCTCCGGTGCCGGTGCGGAGGTCGGAGTGCAATCGGGAGGCATCTCCAACATCAAAACCATCCAGTCGCGCGGCGAGTTGCCGGCGGTGCAGGTCGTGAAGCCGGCGGATGGCTCGGCCTCTCCGGCGGGCGATGAAGGGACGGCGCTACTCGAGGAAATTCACGCCGTGGCACCCGGTGCGGCCCTCACATACTGCGGACCGAGCACCTACGTCGAATACACATCCTGCCTGAGTCAGATGGTCGCCGCCGGCGCGACAATCCTCGTCGACGACATCATTTTTCCACAACAGGACCTGTTGTCTTCCGACAGCTCCGAGGTCCAGGCTGTGGAACAACTGCTGACGCAAAATCCCTCCGTAGCGCTATTCACGGCCGCGGGTAACTACAACGGCAGCTACTGGGAGGGAAACTACACTCCGATCGCTCTGGCTTCATTGGGCATGCAGCCACTGACCTGTACATCCGGCGGAAGTACGCAAACGGACAACTACATAGCGCAGTTCGGCAGCGACACGAGTGAAGTTCTGACGATGACACAACCCACGAGCGTGCCGGTGGCATTTGCCTGGGCTGATCCGCCCAATCAGAACGCCAGCAAATTCGATGTATACTGGGTGAATACGGCCAACGGTACCCAAGGTTGCCTTGCGGCCGGGACTGCTACCGACAACCTGATCTCGCAGACCGTTACTTTCAACGGCGCATCCTTCAATCTGTATATCGGGACTCCCGACGCAACGCCGGCCGGGAAGTTTTTGAAGCTGTGGATCGGCGGAGACGGACTCACCTCCTTATCCAAATCAACCACCGGCAGTGTCGTCACTCCGCAGGCGTTTGCCAGTGGCGCGGTGACCGTCGGCGCGGTCAATGGGTCTGATGGCGTTGGCAACGCGATCGAGTCATTCAGCAGCCTCGGTCCGGCGACGCTCACTTTCCCGCAACAAACCCACATTCAGGCGCCGGTGCTGGTGGCCCCCGATGGAGTGAATGTCGATGCGGTGGGCACTTACTTCGCCGGTAGTTTGTTTCCTGACGGCAATTTCTACGGCACGTCTGCAGCGGCTCCCAACGCCGCTGCCGTTGCGGCGCTGATTCGGGGTGCATTTCCCGCGTTGAACGCAACTCAACTCGTCGCCGCATTGACGGCAGGTGCGACTCAACTCGGAAGCGTCGCTCCAGACGGGACGTTCGGCTACGGTCGGATCGACGCAATGGGCGCCTTGGGGACGTTTCCGGCGCCCACTATGACTGCGCTGCCTGCCGATGCCTCGCTTGCGGCGGGCACCGGCTCACCTTCGTATCCATTCACAGTCAGTGGCTTTGGCGCTGTGCATTTCTCTGTGACCAGCAGCAACACGGCCGCAATTCCTGCGTCCGTTGTGGCTGCCGGATCGCCGGGTGTGACTATCACGCCTGCAGATTGCGGCGTGTCGACCCTGACATGCGCTCTGACTGTCATGCCGGCCAATGGTCCCAGCGTAACAGTCAATCTGACCGTGGCTGCTCTCGACGGAGCGAACCGATCCGCCTCATCCACCATCGCCGTGTCGATCGCGGGGAATCAGTCGGCGCCCACCAATGCTGCTCCAACTCCGCCCCCCAGTTCGGGCGGCGGCGGCGGGGGAGCGCTCAATGGATGGGCGCTCGCGATGTTGCTGCTCGTGACTGGCCGGACGATCAGGGCTCGCCGGCGTCTATTTGCATGGCCCGTCTACAGCGGCATACCCGAGGCCCTCGCTCACTAAATCAATCCTGCCCGCTTCACGGCGTGATACCGGTTTACGAGCTGCACACCTAACTGGTCTGGCTCCGCGTCGATCGTCAACGGCCCGCGATCCGCGAGCCGGTTGAACGCGTCCCGCCGTGATTGCTCGTACAAATGCGCGCTCGCGATGTCGAGCACCGCCTCGCCCGAAGACAGTGGCTGTGACAACAACTCGCCCACGATGCGCTCCCGCAGGCTCGCGAGCATGACTAAATGCCGCGAGCGCAACAACCGCAACGCGTAACCGAGCTCGCTGCTGTCCTCATCACGGAAGTTCGTGATGATGATCACGAGGGAGCGTTTGTGATGCCGCTTCAACAGGTTGATTGCGGCGGAGACGTAGTCGGAATGGGTCGGAGTGGGCTGCACCCCATATAACTCGCCCATCAGGGCATTGAGCGCGTGAACTCCTTTTTCAGGGGCAAACGACTTTTCCGCACCCTGCGGCGTTCCAAAGGTCAACGCACCGACCGCGTCCCCCTGATGGAGTGCCACGTATGAAAGCAGCATGACCGCATTCAGCACCTGGTCAAAATGCGACGTACCCACGCCGTTCTGTCGGTCATCCGCACGCATGCGGCGACCGCAATCGATGAGCAGCAGAATGCATTGGTCGCGCTCGTCCTGGAATTCGCGGATGATGGGCTTACCGAGGCGCAGTGTTGCCTTCCAGTCGATGTGGCGGACGGGGTCGCCGTAGCGGTATTCAGCCAGTTGTTTGAAGTCCGTGCCTTCGCCGCGCTGCTGGTAGGTCTTGATGCCGATTTCCTGCAGGCGGCGGTCGCCGGCCAGCCAGGCATAGCGCGCAATCTGGGCAAAATCCGGATACACACGGCGCACCTGCGCCTCGCCCAGTCGCGTCAGCAACTCGCACCAACCCCACCGCGACCGCAGCCGCACCTGAGCCGCACCAAACCGCGCTTCCCCCCGCCGGGTCGGCGTGACCTCGTACGTGACCCCAAACCGCTTTCCCGGCAACAGAGCAAACGCCGCCGGCAGCCCCTCGTAGTTGAAACTGGGATCCACATCGTCATAGACCCGACCGTGCCAGCTGAACGGGCCTTCGATTTCAATATTCAAAGTCACAGGCCGGCGGGCACCGAGAGCAAATGCAGGTGGCACGTTTCGCGACAGACGTACAACGGACTGCCGCCATGCGCGGCGTGAAGTGACGAAGTCCGCGCAGGTCACAATACCCAACGAGAGCAGCCAGACGATGCCGGGCAAGGCGACATCCGTTACACCGCTGCCCGCTATCAATGCCACCAGTGCCACGCCGGCCCCACCGGCCAGTGCAACCAGCAGACGTTGTGAGGGAATGAATTTCATCCAGGTTCAGACGCGCGGGGCCGCAACGCTCTCAATCACTCCAACCAGCAGATCGTTCGGTTTGCGGCCTTCCAACATGGCCTCCGGCGCGAGCGCAACGCGATGGCGTAACGCTGGCAACGCGACCTTCTTCACGTCATCGGGGACCACGAAATTGCGCCCCTCCATGATTGACACGGCACGGGCACCCCGCACGAGCGCCAGCGCCCCGCGCGATCCGCTGCCCATGGCAAAACCGGCCCACTCACGCGTCGCGCGTACAATGCGCACCGCGTAGTCGATGACCTGCTCGTCAATTTTCTGGTGTGCCACAATCTGTTGCAGACTGAGCACGGCCCGCTCGTTGAGAACCGGTTTGACCTCGGAGAGGGGCAGCTCATTGCCGGCCTGATTGGCGGTCGAGCGCACCACGACGCCGACTTCCTCTGCCAGCGTGGGATAGCCGATTTCAACCTTGAACAGGAAGCGATCCAACTGGGCTTCCGGCAGCGGATAGGTGCCTTCCGTCTCAACGGGGTTCTGGGTTGCAAGCACCATGAACGGCTTTGGCAGCACGATGCTCTGTCCTTCGAGCGTAACCTGGTACTCCTGCATGACTTCCAGCAGGGCGCTTTGCGTCTTGGCCGGCGCACGGTTGATTTCATCCGCGAGCAGAATGTGGGTGAACACCGGGCCGCGCACGATCCGCAATTCGTGGGACGTGGGATCGAGCACCGCATGTCCGATGATGTCTGAAGGCATCATGTCAGGTGTGAACTGGACACGGCCGTGTGCCAGGGAAAGCGCCTGCGCCAGTGCCCTCACCAACAGCGTTTTCCCGAGTCCCGGTACGCCCTCGATGAGCACGTGTCCGGAGGCGGCGAGGGATATCACCACTTGCTCGATGACGTCGGCCTGGCCAACCACGGCCTGCCCGATTGCCGTTTTCAGGCGTTCGAGCAGCTCAGCAGCCCGGTTGAGAGTACTCGCTTCAATTTCCATGTCGGGACCTTGTGTGCGTGAGCAAAATCCGGCGGCGTGCCGCCTCGAGGAGCTCGAGGGCGGAGCGCAAATGCTCCGCGCGACTCGAGCCGGAATAGTTGAGAGCAGCGGCCAGTGAGCTGGCTTCGTAGCCGGTGACTTTTGCCAGCGCCTGCATGCGCTGCGTGCCGGGGAGAAACTCATAGGCGTTGATGTGACGAGCAGCGGCCTCGTTCAAGGCACGCGCAGCGGCGGCGTGCAGTGCGCCTCCGCTACCGATTCGCATCGTGAATTGCCCCGTGCCGCGAATCTGCTCTGCAAGCGAGCGGCGCGCGGTCTCCGTCGGCGCGGCCAACGGACCGAAGCGTACACTGCTGCGCCAGATCGCGAGAGCCAGCACGATGCCGACCAGGCAGATCACCGGCCATCCCAACTGCCAGGCCAACGCCAGCAGGGAGGCCTGATGAGATTCGGAAAAGAAGTGGATCTCATCGCCCCGGCGCAATCGGGTTGCGGCGACAAACATCAGCCCGTTGTCCGCGCTGAAAAGTCCGCGACCCGTAAACGGCGTTCCATTGAGTGCCGTGACGCTACCTCGTCCAACACGCACGCGGACAGTCTGTAAACCCGATTCCTGGCTGCGCAGAGCCCAATCGATCTTTCTGCTGCTCGTCAGCGAGTGGGCGACGTCCATACCGCAGATTGAATAGGGCTCGTGCGCGCCGCCGCCTTGCTCTTCGAGCGTGTAGCAAAACTCCGCCGGCACCACGAAGCCGTCCTTGGTCTTGGGCAACAGCTTGTTTTTCTGTTGCCCGATGCCGCTCCACTTTTCGAAGGAGTCGGTCGAGTTGATCAATGACCCGTCGACGACCAGGCGCCCGCCGGATTCGACCCAATGCTCCATCCGCTGCCGCCGCTCGACGCTCAGATCCCAATTCAGCGCTGAGATAAAGACCACGCCGTCGTTGGGTGGCAGGCTGATCCCACGGTTCCACTGCGTCCGGGCACCCAGTGCCTGCGAGAAACGCTCCAGGATGTAGAACGGGTTGGTGGCCGCTTCTCCTTTGAGGGGCGTCGGTATCTGGGTGTGGGTCCAGTAGGTGTTGCGGGCTATCCAGGTAATCAGAAAACCCACTAGAACCAATACCACGAGCCACCCCATGCGTTCGCGTGTCATACGGTATCCAACGCAGGAGCAAACTCATCACACAATACATACAGCGACCCTGTCTCGGGTTGTTGCCCGCCATAGACCGCGTGCTGCCAGATCCCGATCAGTCGCGTTACATAGTTCCTTTTGTCTTCTCGTAACCGGGTGGCCGTCATCTGCAGGGTGTCGCCTTCCGTGCTCGAATCGCGGATGGGAACGTTGTGAACGTGTACGAGCCGCGAGAGAAGGCCGCGATACAGCAGCGACAGTGCTCCGCGATGATCGCCGCTATCCCAAAGGGTCCGCGCGGCAGCACCAATATTGTCAGGCAGGCTTTCCGGCCGGATGTCCAGGTCCTGCACGTGCGTGGGAAAGGTCTTCCGTGTCGATCGCAGGCTGGGCGAGCGTTCCTGGACCAGGCGCAGCACAAAGATGACTAGCAGACCTGCCAGCAACGCGATGGCCACCCAGATCACAATTCGCGCCGACTGCGCGAACCAGCCGATGAGTTGGGTGAGCCACTCGAGGGAGTTGGGTGGTTCTGCAGGGGGATCGGATTTATTCACCCACCGTAGCGTGCGAATGGTGCGTTCGGGAGCCAGATTGGGGTCGGCTTTGACCTTCTCCAGCGCGCGTTTCACCTCAGCACGGTCCGGCGGCGGAGGTCCTGCGGCCCAGAGCGGTGTCGCTGTGGCCAACAGCAGCAGTGCGGCAGTGAGGACTTTAAGTCTGGAAGGCACGCCGCAATTCCTGCTCAATGTCCCACGCTTCCAACTGTGCGCGCCGGTTCAGATACATCGCAAATCCAGCAGCCACGTAGAATGGTTCGAGAAAGAGGACGACTAACGCGTAAGCGAACGCCATCGGGACTGCGAGGGAGGCAAGCGTGCCCGGCGCAAAGACATTAATAGTTTCGCGCTCCCCCGGCGTGAACCAGAAGATGAGTGATACGACGGCCGCAGTCAGAACTGTTTCAGCCACACTGAACGCGCCAGTCATCAGAGTTGCCGGCGTGGTCCTCCCCCGCCGCAGCTGGAGGACACGCTTACGGGACGCGAGCAGCGGCAAGCCTTCGAGTTGATACACGGATTGGGTGAAGGAGCGCCAGGGCGACAGTCGCCGCGTGGTCAGGCTGAGGAACAGTTGACTCCACCAGACCCGGCGTTGCGCCTGCAACAGGTCGGCTATCGTGGTGGCTTGACCAAACGCGGCACGTGACAAAACAAACAGAATCGTCCGGTCCAACCACGGTTTGGACCACCAGATCAGCAACCCGGGCAGCCAGCCGGCGATGTCATAGGTGGCCAGGCAAAGCGCGACCACTGGTATACCCACCAGCCAGTAACACCGATATACCTGCCGCGCGGCGCTCTGACACAGGCGGACGCCGAGATCCGCGGCTTCCATCGGAGAGCGCGGCCGCATCCGCATGGCCAGTGCATCAATTTGCACTTCGACCCTGGAACGTCAGGTAGCTGAGGACCCCGATCCAACACCCGGCCGCCACTGCATATTTCACTGCGTGGGGAAGCCATGCGGCCGATGACCAGAATGCCTCGATGGCGGCCGCCACGAGCAGCATGATTGCGGAGCCGGCCACGATCGGCGCGCAGTTCCGGGTGGCCTCCACGAGGCTCTGCATTCGGCTCATACGGCCTGGTACTACGAGGGCATGGCCAATTTTCAAGCCTGCGGCGCCGCTCAGAACGATGGCCGTCAGCTCAAAAGCGGAGTGAGTGACAACAAACGCATAGAAGGTGGGGCCATGGCCGCGTTCAGTAAGATACCCTGCCACGGCACCGAACAGGGCACCGTTGTAGATGAGATAGAACATACTGCCGATGCCGACAAACAGACCGCCCGCGAAGCATTGAAAAGCAACGCTGATGTTGTTCCGGATGTAGAAGCCAAACATCACCAGATCGCCTTGGGCTTCGCGGCCGATGGCCGTGGCGGAATCTGAATACATCTGCTCAAACGACGCAGCGGTGCTTGCATCGACGACGCTGAGGATCAGCTCCGGCCGTACATAGACCAGCCAGCCAATCACCATCGTCGGCACGTAAAGCAGAGCTGCTGACAACCAGACATAGCCCGCATTGGCCCGGACGGTGCGCGGAAAATCCACGTTGAGAAAGTATCTGACCTTGGTCAGCCCGAACTCGCGCCGCTGATAGATGACCTGGTGAGCGTCGGCGGTCAGCCGCTCGAGTTGGTCGAGTAGATAGGCGGGGTACGATCGGGCTCGTGCCAGCGCCAGATGCTCGCACGCGCGCCGGTACAACACGGCTACTCTGTCACCCTGGACGGGCGCCGAGGTAGTCTTCTTGCGGCGCAGGAGTTGGTCGAGCAGGCCTTCGAGCTCCTGCCATTCGCCCTGGTAGAGCTCTTCGAAGTGAAGGGGGGTCATGAGCGACGCCCCATCAGCCATTGCGCCACCCCGAGTACACGGTGGGTGACTGCATTTCCGCTACGACCCTGGTCGCCGGACACTGCCGCCGCAAGCGCCGCCAACTCGTTCAGCCGCTCTCCTGTCAGGGTGGGTGCGCGCGCCGCCAACGCAACCAACGCGGCCTGATCGCGGGGCGCCAGCGATCGAACGGGTGCAATCGGCTCTATCTTTTCCAACGTGACCCGCGGCGCTGCGTGCGGTTCGTGCACAACCAATGTGGCGGCAGCGATGTCACCGAGGCGTTTGCAGTCCTGTCGCAACAGCATGCTGACGACGGCGATTCCGTAGCCGAAGGGAAGAAAGTCAGCAACGCGCAACAGGTTGCGAGCAAATGAGGCTGCCGGTGTGACCGGCAGTCCGTTGTCCATGACCACTTTCAGGCCGAACGTTTTCTTGCCGGGCGTTGCCCCTGAGCGACCCAGCTCGAACACAATGGGGTAAAACCATTCCAGTGCGAACAGAAGGATCAGCCAGAACGCGACGCCGACGCCACCCAGGATGCCGGCGATCATCGCGATCGCGTACATGATCACGAGACGGATGATCCAATCTAGGATGAACGCGTAGAACCGTGCGGGCAATCCGGCCGGATGCAACTCGAGCACAATCCCTTCCGGCGTTTCCGCCGCCACAACTGTATCCAGCACTGGACCTACCGACGCGTGTGTCTATTCAGGCCTTGATCACTATCGTGTCGGCAAGCTTGTCATGCACACACTGGCGCGCTTCGCCGAAAATGAGGAGCACATCCACGAGGCCGTACAGCGGCACGAAACCCAACACACCGTTGACGACGTTGCGCAACCAGAAGATCCGTCCCAGGGAGGCCTTCGAGCCGTCGCTGCGGACGACTTTGATGCCGAAGATCTTCTTGCCAATGCTCTGTCCGTTACGTGAGACGAACACCACGGTCATCCAGGCCCAGGCCACGAGACCCAGCAGGGGCAGCCAGCTGCCACGACCCACCATTGCCCCGAAATTGAAATGCGCATTCACGAAAATGGGATGGCCATTCATGGCCGTGCCAATGCCCAGCGGCACGTAGATGAGCGCAGAGGCAATGATGCCGTCCAGAATGAACGCGACCAGCCTCGTACCGCGTCCGGCCGGTTCGGACGTGTCCGATCCCGCTATGTCCTGTACGGCGGCCTGCGGCGGGGCATACGGATTTGTCGTATTCATACTGAGACGCTCCCGTTTTGGTGTCGGACCCCCGCTTTTTACGCTTTTTCCCCTAGTTTGTCCCTTGTGGACGTCAATCCTGTGCGGTTGATCCCGGTGCGGGCTGACCTCGCGAGCAAGATGACAGGGATTGCAAATCGCAGCATAGTCACGAGTATGGCACCGACTCCACATGCATCACCCGTAAGCGTCGACTGGGTCGACGGCCTTCAATTCGACGCCGGCAGACCCGACGGGCCGAAGGTGAGAATCGACGGCGACGCTCAATCCGGCCCTGGCCCGTTCGACATGCTGCTCGCGTCCATTGCTTCGTGCGCGGCAACGGACGTCGTGGAGATCATGCGCAAGCAGCGGACGCCGCTCAGCGCCATGAGCATTCGCGTCGAGGCGACCCGCGTTAGCGAAATACCCCGACGGCTCGCTTCAGCGGTTTTGCACTTCTCCCTAACAGGAGCGGGCATCACGCCCGAAAAGGCAGCACGGGCGGTGGAACTGTCTGTCACCAAATATTGTAGCGTTCGGTCTTCGCTGATTCCGGACGCACCGGTTACGTGGACTATTGAGATTGTATGAAGACCTGGCTGAGTGGCTCGATCCTGTGTTTTGCAAGTCTGTGGACGCACGCCTGGGCCACCGTCTACGAATTGCCCGCGGATGGGTCGGCAGTCGTCGGTACTGACGAGCGGATCAAGTCCACCTATACGGACACGCTGCTCGACATTGCGCACCGATATAGCCTGGGGTACGAGGAGATCATTCGCGCCAATCCGGGCGTCAACATGTGGTTGCCCGGCGAAGGCACCGAGATCCTGCTTCCCGGACGCCGAATTTTGCCGCCGGGACCGCGTGATGGCCTCGTGGTGAATTTGCCCGAGCACCGCCTGTACTACTACCCGAAGGCCAAAAAGGGTCAGCATCACGTGGTGATCACCTATCCGGTGAGCATCGGGAGAATGGACTGGCATTCGCCGCTGGGACAAACCGAGGTTGTGGCGAAGCAGAAGCATCCCAATTGGTATCCGCCGGAGTCGATTCGTAAGGAGCACGCGCGAAACGGCGATCCGTTGCCCAAAGTGGTGCCACCCGGGCCAAACAATCCACTGGGTGACTACAAAATGCGCCTTGGCGTCGGCGATGGCACGTACGAAATCCACGGCACCAACAACCCGATGGCGGTGGGGATGGCCATTACGCACGGGTGTATCCGTATGTATCCCGAAGATGTGGCTGCGCTGTTTCCAAAGGTACCTGTGGGGACCAAGGTGTGGCTGATCAATGATCCGGTAAAAGTGACGTATGTCGGTGGGGATCTCCTCATGGAAGCCCATCCTCCCGTCGACAGCGAAGGCCAAACGATTGCGCCCAACCTGGACCTTCTGGCACACCAACTCGATCGCGCGTTGGGTAGCAGCGTTGCAGCTATTCATTGGGATTTCGCGCGTGAAGCTTTGCAGACGGCCAACGGGATGCCCACAGTTGTGGGTGTTGAGGCGGATGTTGATACTGTGCCCGCTGCGACCGCGGCTGTTGCGGGGCACTGACGCTCACGTTCGTCGAGCGTGTAACGGTCACTCGGGAACATCGCGACTAAAGCCCTGTTGATTGACATTCCCGCGCCTCGAATGGCAACGTGCTGCACCCCAGCAAAGGAGTTTGCCACCGGTGCGGAAAATCAGCAGGCGCGAAGGAATGGTGGCTGTACCGGCCCTCGCTTACGGGTTGGTTGGAGCCGCCCAGGCCGCTGGCAAAGCCGCCCCGCCACCCACATCGACAGCACCGCTCGATTTTTCCGCCCTGCAGGCACGAATTTCCGGTGAGGTCATCGACTCCCAACATCCGCAATTCGATGAGCTGCGACGAACTGACAATCGTGCCTATGACCGGCATCCTCTTCTGATAGCCCGTTGTGCCGGAACCGGTGATGTCGTACGCGTGCTGGACTTCGCGCGCACGCGCGGTATCGCCATTGCCGTCAGGGGCGGTGGACATTCTCAGGCCGGACTTTCCAGTTGCGATGGCGGAGTCGTCATCGATCTCGGCAAGATGGACCAGGTTACGTTCGATGTGGATCGCGGATTCGTGATTTGTGGAGCCGGCGCGCGCGCCTGGCAGGCGGATGAGGTGGCGGCCAAGTATGGATACTCACTTCCGTTGGGCACTTGTGGTGATGTCGGTGTATCCGGCCTGACGTTAGGGGGTGGATTTGGCTTTCTTTTGGGAACAGCGGGCGCGGCCTGTGACGCGTTGATAGGGGCGGAAGTAGTGCTTGCCGACGGGCGCGTACTCAATGTCGCCGACGGTGAAAACGGGGACCTGATGTGGGCCCTACGCGGTGCTGGAGCCAACTTTGGTGTTGTAACGAAGCTGGTCTATCGCGCGGTACGGATCGACAAGGTGTTTGCGGGTAGTCTCACTTATCCTGCGGCGTCGGCTCGCGATGTCCTCGCGATGACAGACAAACTGTCCAGCACCATGCCGGATGAGCTCGGAGCGTTCACATTTGTCAGGCACACTCCGGACGGCCAGGCACACGTGAGTGTCGACGTATGCTGGAGTGGCAAAGTCGCTCAGGGGCGCAGTGTCATCAGTCAGTTTCTAGGTAGCGCTGTGCGGCCGGCCAGCGACACATTGAAGGAAACGACTGTGTCGGCCCTCGTCGGAAACAAAAAGCCGCCCGTGAGCGCGTATTGCACGCGCTATGGAGTGACGGCGGGTGAGTTGCCAAATGAGGGTCTGGATCTGCTCTGCGACAACCGGGATGCACTTCCCGTCACGCGACTCACCTTCCTGGACCCCATCCACGGCGCCTTTACGCGAGTGAAGCCGGATGCCATGGCGTTTCCGCACTGGCCGGCGGGTGCCGGAGTGGGATTCATACTGATGTGGGACGATCCCAAGCTGACTCCCCAGGCGCGCTCCTGGGCAGATACAAACTGGGCGCCCCTGCAGCAACACATCCGCGCTCCCTATCTCAACATGCTGGAGTATGCAGGCGAGGCGGGTGTTCACGAGTCGTATGGTGCGAACTATCCCCGGTTGCGCAAATTGAAGGCCAAGTACGATCCGGACAATGTGTTGCGCTCAAACCAGAATATTCTGCCGGCCTGAACGGCACGCGCAGCGACTAGAATGAGGCGCGTACTGTAGCAATCCAGCGGCGCGGCGCGCCTGGCATGACCGTGTGCGTTCCGCTGAGCGACTCGAAGTAGCGTGCGTTGAATAGATTGTCGACATTCAATTGCACGTCGAAATCGGTGCCCACTGTGCGCCAGGAGTAACTCGCCAGGGCGCCGACCTTGGCGAACGGCGGAAGACTGTAGTCGTTCGCGTTGTCACCCTCACGATCGCCCCGAATGATCGCACCGAGGCCAAACTTCATTCCGCGCAACGCGCCGCCATCGAGGTGATAGGTAGCCCAGAGGCTGCCACCGTGTCGGGGCACGCCGAACAACCTGTCGCCTTCGCTGCCGACGAGCTCCGCATTCTTCGCAACTAGACCGAAACGGAATCCTTCGCCGCCAATGATCCGGGAATCGATATAGGCGTAGCTGGCCAGTAGCTGCAGGCCCGGGAAAATCTCGCCGCGGAAATCAGCTTCCAGTCCCTCGTTGCGTGCGCCGTGCATGAGAAATGAGACGCTCGAGGAATCCAGGGCGGGTGCCAGTACGGGCGTACTGATGTTGCGCTTGTACAGATTGAACCAGGCCAGGGTGGCGGACACACGGCCCTGAGGCGACTCGAACTTGATGCCGGTCTCCCACTCCTGCGCCAACTCGACCGGCAGCAGCAGCTCCGCTTCGCCATTGCCACTTTCAAACAGACCCGCGCTGATGCCGAAGTTCTGTGAGAAGTTGGCATACAGGCTGAGCGGCTGCAGCGGATGCCAGACGACACCGCCGCGTCCTTTGAGTGCCTGGACTTTGTTTGACTGGGCGTCCCGGATTACGGAGTTGGCGGCGCCGACCCGCGGTGAGAACCCGTCATTCTCGACTCTCTCGTGGACGTGATCGAAGCGGGCCCCCAGAAGCACATGCACTGTATCGGTGATCTGCATCTGGTCCTGAACGTACAGACCGACCCATTCTTCCTCTGTGGTGGTTCGCAGGTTGGAGTCGGGGTCCTGCAACAGCGACCAGGGCACCGGCGCGCGGACCGGATTGAACAGGTCGACTGCCAGGCTCGGGTCACTTTTCAACAGCAGATCGGTGTCTCCCAGTGACGCGAACAGATCGAGCCCGGTGAGTACCGAGTGGCGCACGCCCCAGAAGTTGAAATCCCGGCGCGCATCCAGGGACGCAAAGTAGGTGTGGCCGCGGGACTCGGGGATGGACACCAGCTCCCGGTTCACCGGGCAACGGGCGGGCGTGCATTCTGTGGAGTCCAGACCGTCGTCCGAAAGGGCTGCTTCCGGCAATTGCGGCGATGTCACCCAGCGGGCATCCAGGTGGTGTCGGATGATCCAACCATCTGCAAACACATGAGAGCCCTTGATGCCGATACGGATATCGGTTGTGTGAATCTCACCGCCGGTTTCGAGCGATCGGCCGACCGGCACCGCCGGCAACGGGCCCCAGCCGAAGTTAGGCCCCTTGATGACCGGGAGCCCGGAATCGTGAAAATCGTGGCTGTCCAGATACTCTGCATAGAGTGTTGTGGACGTGAGGGCAGAGGAGTTCCAGGTGACTACCGGTGCGAGAAAGATCCGGTGATTGGCCGGAAGGTCGCGAAAGGTGTGTTGGTCCTCGTAGGCGGCGTTGAAACGGTACAGCAGCGTCCGGTCCGCCATGACTGGGCCCCCAGCGTCGATTTCGGTGCGTTGATGCTGGAAGTTGCCGACCTGTTGCTCCAATGAGATGTGGGGTTCACTGAGGGGCTGCTTGGTAATGATGTTGATGGCCCCACCGGGTTCGGTGCGGCCGTAGAGGAGGGAGGCGGGGCCCTTCACGACTTCGATGCGCTCGACGTTGGTCAAATCGCGGAAGCCATCATGATGCAGGTCTGGTGAGACGCGGACGCCGTCCAGATAGTATTGATAAGTTGGAAATCCGCGCAGCAGGAAGCCCAACGCGGATTGGCCGTTCGGCGCGACCTCGGTGCCACTGATGTACTCCAGCGCATCCTCCAGCCGGTTCACCTGCAAGTCCCGCAGCACTCCCTGGGACAGCGATTCCGACGTCAACGGAATGGTGAGGAGGGATTCGTCCACCTTCGTCGCCGTCATGCTCATATTCGAGTTGTACAGGTCAGTGATCGAACGATTTGTCGAGATCGTGACGGTGCGGGGCTGCGTGCTCCGCTCGAACACGTTGCCACCCGCAGGAGTGGCGGGGGCGGATTTCCTGAACAGGGCCACCGCATCGTTGGCGGTAAAGTTGAATGCGATACCGCTGTTCGCCAGCAACTCGGAGAGGGCCTTTTTGGGGGGCATGGCCCCGGCAATCCCCCGGGTCACACGTCCCTCGAGCACAGCGGGATCGTAGAGGAGCTGCAGCCCGGTCTGCTCGGCGAGCCGCTCGAGTGCGGGTTGCAAGGGTCCTGGAGCGATGTTGAATGTGAGCCGCGGTTCAGCCGCATTCGCCGAGCTGATCAACAGCGCGGCGAGCAGGAGAAGCGCGGCCGCAAGCGGCGTTGCGCGCCGGGATTCGGAGCGTTCTGTCACCTGAAATCCGTGGATCACTGCCGGTTGGCAGCGAAAGATTCACGGGACCCGAGGCTGGTACGCCGGCTTATTTCGACGTGCGTAGCGTTCAGCCACACAGTCTCGATGGGGAGCGCAGCCCGTAGCGTTCGCAGGAACAGGGGCAGATCGTCGGTCCTGAAAGTGCCGCTCACACGCAGATCTTTGAGTTGTGGATCGGTGAATACAAAGGTGACGGCGTGATAGCGAGTGAGTCGCTCGAGTACATCGGCCAGACGGTCCGCATCGAAATGCCGCTGACCGTTTTGCCAAAGAGTCGCAGCGCTGTTGACAGTCTTTACCGGAAGGAGCGTTCCAGTAGCGTCGTAGCCGCCCGCTGATCCGGCTTCGAGTACTGACTTGCCGCGTGGGGTTGAAAGTCCAACGCGTCCCTCCAGAACAGAAACATGGGTGAGTCCTGTGAGGTTCTCGACGTCGAATTTCGTGCCGAGGTCCGTGATCCGTCCGGGCCCTATGTTGACCTCAAATGGACGTCCGGCATCGTGCGCAACAGTCAGGAGCGCCTCACCTCGCTTCAACAGAACATGCCGGGCGCGGGCGCCGATACGAGTCTCGATCTGCGAGCCCGCGTCCAACACGATTGCAGTTCCATCGGTCAGTTGAAACGAGCGGGTCTCGCCGCGTTTGGCCGTCCACTGGGCGGGAGCGCCGTTCCACCAGTTGTCCGAGACAAACCAGAGCGGATACGCGAGCGCAGCCAGGAGTGAAGCTGCGACCCACATGCCGTACCGCCGGCGTGCTCGACGAGGTGTGACCTCCCTTGGGAGGCGTCCAGCAAGCGCGCCGGTTGCGGCCCAGGCACGGCCAACCTTCTCGTATGCTTCGCGATTTTCAGGCGCCGCCGCCAGCCATTGCTGCAGGTTGGCTTCATCGGCTGCCGTCCAGGCGCCCGAATGACGTTGAGTCCAGGTCCGCACGGCCCTCTGAGTACGAATGTCAGCAACATTGTCGCGTGCAGCCATTATTCCAACACCTGCACACACAGGCGCAGAGCGCGTTCGATGTGTCGCTGAACGGTCTTGGTGGAAACCCCGAGGCGCTGGGCAATCTCAGTGTGCGTCAGCCCGTCCAGTCGATTCAACAGGAAAGCTTCGCGGCACTCGGGCGACAGTTCCTCGAGGGCCGCCGCCAGCGTGTTCAACTGGCTCTCGGTCTCCGCCTGCGATTCCGGTCCCGGGCGTGGACACTCCGACTCGGGGAATTCGCTCTCGCGAGCAAACAGCCGATCCGAATGTGCGTCGCGCCGCTGAGTGTCCGTGCCGAGATGGGCTGCCGTCGTGTACAGGATGGCGCGCGGCTCGCGCCAGGATTCCGCGTCACCACGTTCGTGCAGCTTCAGCCACGCATCCTGTACAACATCTTCAGCGCCAGAGCGTCCATTGCGCCGGGTTAGAAACCGCACGAGCTCGGCACGTATCTCCAGGAAGCATCGCGTCAGCCGATCCATCGTTTCTTCAGGTCGCCAATCCGGCAGCGAAAGCAGTCCCGTCATTTTAGCAACAGGTCTTCCACCCGCGCGCGCCAGAGCCGCCAGGTTCGCAGAAATTTCTTGCGCGCCCGGACGATGAACTTCAGGCGCTCGAACAGCAGCATCACACCGGGCGCCGCGATCCTTGGGACCTTCGGCTCGAATACATGGCCGTTCTTCAGGGTGCGCGGCCCCGGGAAGCGGGGAAACTGCTTCTGGATGCGGCGTAGATCTTCCCCCGGCTCCACCCCCATCGCCCGCAGTTTCCGGTAGAAGAGGGTACTGCGCCCGTTGCCGGTGCGCGTATGGTCCATTGCAACCGCATCGACCACATGCACGGCCTCCCGATCCTGGAGGAGCGCGCCCCAGGCCCAGTCCGTACCCCAGACGCTCCTGGTCCAGTTGAAAGTGTGGAGCAGCTCCGCGAGCGCCGCCGCTGAGAAGCAGGGGGCCATGCCTTCAACAAAGCTCACACGCCGCAGCAGGCAGGCGGGGTTGCGAACGAGCGAGTTCAGCGTCGTGTGTGTGAACCAACGCAGGGCCGGTTGTGAGAGATACGTCCGGTAGTCATTACAGAGGCGGAAGAAGCGGCTGAGGTCGCCGGGTCGCAGATAGATGTCGTCATCCAGCAGCAGCACGTACCGATAGGGCCACGGGTCCGGGATTTTCCGCCTGAACTCGAGAAATCCCTCGAGTTTGTTCATGGTCTGTGGGGCTGTACAGTAGTACTCAGCGGTGTCCTCGTCGGGTGCCTCGACATACCAGTTGATGCAGCAGTCCCAATTCCGGTCGGGGCTTTCCCGCAGCAGCCGCTGGTGCCAGGAGTCGTTGCCGGCACGCACGAAGACCAGGTAGGGGCGCAGGGGACGGGGGGATTCGGGCTGGAGGTCCGCCGCCGGGAGCTCCGCAAGACAGGCCGATCGTTGCTGCAAAACCATCTCCGCCGTTACAGGGTACTGCTGACGACGACGAATGGCGGCAGGTCAACTGGACAGGATGGACGCGAATTATTTCGGGATCCTGAGGGCTAACGGAATCTTTACGCGCTGCGCGTCTCACCAGGTGCGTGGATCGATCCGCACGTGAATATCAATCCCCGCGCAACCGTGCTGCTGACTTGCGCTCAAACATGAGTTTGCATCAAGACAAACAGTTCGATCGCACTGGGGGTCAGTGACGTTGCGAGGTTGTGAGGGGCGCACTGCGGATCGATCTCGCGACCCAATATCGGAACCAACATGGGCAATAAGGGGGTAAGGGTTTTGCCCGGCCTGGGAAGGAGCCCGGGCCGCCCGCAGGCTTCCTGTTCTGGCGGAAATGCATCACATATGATGCAAAAAATGGCTTTACATGAGGAATGCATCATATATAATGCATAAATTCGTTCCTCAGGAGCCCCGCGGTGACTCTTCAAGAGTTGGGTCCGCTTCTCAAAGCAGCCCGTAAGCAGGCCGGTTTGTCGCAGGCGGAGCTGGCGCAGCCGTTGGGTATGAGTCGCGCGACGATCTCGGCGCTCGAGGGTGGGCGCTGCGAGGAGATCGGCTTTGCGAAACTCGCCGCGTTGTTTGACCTGCTGGGACTGGACATCACAATCGGCCCGCGCAAGTCCCGGCCGACTCTCGATGACCTGCGCGCTGAGCGACGCCCGTGAAGAAGCCGCCGCTGCATGTGTTCGCAGGCTCGCGCCTCGCGGGCTCCCTGACTCACAGTGATCGTGAGCTCGATACGATCCTTTTCGATTACCGGCAGGGTACTCGCACGGAGGATGCAGTCTCCGTGACGACGCCTGTTCGGGCAGACCAGTACGATTCCATGGCCGGGTTGTTACCCATTTTTGAGATGAATCTGCCGGAGGGGGTCCTGAAGGACCGGCTGCGGCTGCAGTTTGCGAAAACCATTCCGGAGTTCGATGATCTCGACTTGCTGTCCATCGTCGGCGCGTCGCAGATCGGCCGGCTGCGCTACGCCCATCAGGAGCAGCTCAGCGAGAACGTTCCGACACAGGATCTCGCTGAGATACTCACGTACAAAGGCAGCGCCGATCTGTTCGCGTATCTGCTGGAGCGTTTCGCCACCTACTCCGGCATTTCCGGAATGCAGCCGAAGGTTCTCGTTCGCGAGATCGCGCTACCTGAAAAGATAACCCAACGAGGTGCGACTCATATCGTGAAGTCGTTCGATCCGCGAGAGTTTCCAGAGCTAGCGGCCAACGAGTTGGTCTGTACGCGCGGCGCCGCGGCTGCCGGGATCGAGACGGCCCGGGCGCAGATGTCGGAAAATCGCCGGGTCCTGATTGTGGACCGCTTCGATCTGACCGAAGACGGTGTTTATCTCGGCACCGAAGACTTCTGTGTACTCAACGGCCGCCGTGCGCATGGCCGCTACGACGGATCATATGAAAATATCGCGAAGCGAATCACAGACTACGTGACGGCCAACAAACTCGCCGCCGCCCGCGAACAGTTTGTACTGATGGTGGCGTACGCCTGCGCAATCGAGAACGGGGACGCACACCTGAAGAACTTCAGCGTGCTCTACACGCACCCGGAAGGCGAGATCAGACTCGCGCCAGCCTACGATCTGGTCTGCACTTCGCTGTATATACCGCGTGACAAGCTCGCGCTGACTCTGAACGGCTCGAAGGACTATCCTGACCGACTCCATCTGCTGAAGTTTATCCGACACGTCACGGGCAAGTCGGAGCGAGCCGCGGCAGGCATCATCGAGCAGGTGATCGTGGGGGTGGAAGTCGCTATCGCGGAAGCTCGGTGCCATGCCAGGCGTCACGCGGATGCGGCGGAGTTCACCGCAAAGATCACCGCTGTCATGAAGCGAGGCATCGCTCGACTCAGCGAGCCAAAGACGACTCACCGCGCATCGGCCTAGAAGTCACTGGCTCTTGGGCTGCTGCGCCCGCCACTTCGCAACCGCTGCCATCGTATTCTGCACGTGCTTGTCGGGACTCAGCGCCGAGTAGGCATACAGGATTTTGCTGTCCGGCGTGATTACATACGACGTACGGTTCGAGTACGAGGTGAACAGCAGCTGCGAATCGTATGCCTTGGCGATCTTCAGGTCGGCATCCGAGGCCACAGCAAATTTGTTGCGGCACTCGCTCACTGAGAACTTGTTGAGCGTATCGATGGAGTCGTGCGAGACACCGATGACGGTCGCGCCCAGCGCTTTGAACTTCTCGGTCGCCTCGGCGAATTCGTGCGCCTCGACTGTGCAACCGGACGTAAACGCCGCCGGATAGAAATACAAAACGACGGGGCCGGTCTTGAGGGCATCCGCCAAATCAAAGGCGAAGGGGTGGCCCGCGAGACTCGCCTGTGTCTTGAATCCCGGTGCGGGCGCACCGGGTTTGAGCGCGGCGAATGCCGATGAAGTCAGCAAGGCGCAAACGGTGGCTAGGATCGTGCCGCGCTTCATAATTGCTCCGTGACCCCAATGGGGCGGTCTTTTGAGGTACCTTGCACCGATCTTTCAACCGCTTACGGGAGCTACCCTTTGGCAATCACTCTATACGGAATCAAGAACTGCGACACCATGAAGAAGGCGCGCACGTGGCTCGACAGCCATGGCGTGCAGTACGAGTTCCACGACTACAAGGCGGCTGGAATCGATCAGGCGGTCCTGACCCGCTGGGCCGACGAGGTGGGCTGGGAGGTGCTGCTGAATCGGGGCGGCACGACCTTCCGCAAGCTGCCGGACGCGCAGAAGACAGGGTTGAACGACCGCAAGGCCATCAGCCTGATGCTGGCCCAGCCCTCCATGATCAAGCGACCTGTCCTCGAGATGGGCAAGCGCCTGTTGGTGGGGTTTCAACCTTCGACGTATGCGAAGGTGGTGGGTAAGCTCAGCGAGTGATGGAGTCGCCGGGGAGGGCGAGGCCGATGTGGAGACGAACTGTGTTTTATGGGGCGTTGCTGGCGGCGGGGACGCTTGCCTTGGAATGGCTCGATTACCAGCGGTTGGCCCGGGTCCATTCGGGCGATGTGTATGTCTTTTTGATGGCCATCGGCTTTCTCGCGCTCGGGGTGTTCGTTGGCACCCGGGTGATCGGCAATCGCGTGATCGGTGTACCCCAACCTCTGCTGCAGCCTCTGCCGGCGTCCCAGCCCCGAACGACTGGCGGCAGCGAGCCGCAGGCCCAGGCGGCCGCCCTGCGTATCAGCCGCAGCGAGCTGACGGTTCTCCGGGAGATCGCAGCCGGCTGCTCCAACAAGGAAATCGCGGCGCATCTGCACGTGTCCCCCAACACTGTCAAAACCCATGTGGCGCGACTTTTTGAGAAGCTCGGCGCGCGCCGCCGGACCGACGCCGTCAACAAGGCCCGCCACCTGGGAATCGTGCCGTGAGTGCGCCGGGTCGTGTGCTGAAAGGGTGATTTCCCCGTGATTTCGCGCAAATCACCCTTTCTTACGATTGCCGCGACGGGGGCGATGCGCTTCATTACGGGCCCGACCGGCCCAACGTGAGGTGCTCCCGTGCTTCGAAAGATTCTGTCATATGGTGCAATTGCAGGTTTGATCGTCGGCTTGCCGCTGTTTGGCATGACTGTAGCGAGGAGCGGCCACCCGCCACTGACCTACAGCATGGTGCTGGGCTACCTGATCATGTTGATGGCCCTCAGCACCGTCTTCGTCGCAATCAAACGCCGCAGGGACGTGGACCTGGGCGGCGCAATCGGGTTCTGGCCCGCCTTCGGCCTGGGCCTCGGGATCAGCGTGGTTGCCGGAGTCTTCTATGTGCTGGCCTGGGAGGCCGCTCTGGCCGTCACGCACATGGATTTCGCCAGCAGCTATGCGAAGCTGGTAATCGCCCAGCAACAGGCCCATGGCGCGAGTGCTGCGGATCTGGCAAAGCTCTCCGCAGACATGGAGCGGTTCAAAGCCCAATATGCAAACCCGGTCTACCGAATAGCGATGACCTTCACCGAGATCTTTCCGGTTGGAGTGCTGGTGTCGCTGGTATCAGCAGGGCTGTTGCGGAAACGCCCAAAATGAGAGAGTTCCGCTGCCACCATGATTGAGAACAGCGAGGGACCGATGTTCAAAGCAGTGAGACTTCTGCCGATCCTGATGATCCTGGGACTTTCGCTACTGGGGTGGGCCGCCGCCGCGGATGGGAGCGCCGACCTCGTGCTGCGCGGAGCGAAGATCTATCCGTCGCCAACCGAGCCCGCCCTCGAGCACGGGTCCATTCTCGTTCATAACGGTCACGTGGTGGCCGTTGGACCCGACCGCTCGATTCGAGTCCCGGCGGGCGCTGTGACGGTGGACTGCAAAGGTCTGTTCGTGACAGCCGGCTTCTGGAACAGTCACGTTCACATTCTCCCGCCGCCCCTGCTACACGCGCGCGATGCCGCGGCGCCCCAGTTGCAGGAGCAGTTGGACGCAATGTTCAATCGCTGGGGATTCACGAGCGTGTTTGATATCACGTCGGTGCTGGAAAACACGGTCGCGCTGCGGGACCGGATCGAGCACAACGAGCTTCGTGGCCCCCGTCTTCTCACTGTAGGCCTGCCTGTTTGGACCAAAGAGCCGGTATACGTTCGGACCTTTTTCAAAGAGAATCACATCACTATGCCCAACACTGCGACCGCCGAGCAGGCGACCCAGCTGGTGCGGGCCAACATTGCCGGGGGCGCCAACGGCACCAAACTGTTTGCCGGCTCGGCACAGGGTGCGGATCAAACCGAGGTTCTTCCCCTCGGGATTGCCAAAGCCGCGGTTGGGGAAACCCATAGCCGTGGAATGCCGGTGTTCGCTCACCCGAACAACCTGGAGGGGATGCGAGTTGCGCTGCAGAGTGGAGTGGATGTGTTGGCGCATACGGTACCTGATTCACCGCCGTGGGATGCGAGCCTGGTCGCCGAGCTGAGCGCTGCGAAGATTGCTTTGATACCCACTTTGACGCTATTCGATGTCGAAGCTCGCAGGCAGGGAGCGCCTGATGCGGGTCGGGAGGCATTTGTTGCGTCCATGGTGGCGGAGTTGCGCGCCTACTCGCAGGCGGGTGGGGACATTCTGTTCGGCACTGACATCGGCTACATCGATCAATACGACACGACGATGGAATTTGTGCTCATGTCTCGCGCCGGCATGGATTTCCAGCACATCCTGGCGTCGCTCACCACCACGCCGGCCCGGCGCTTCGGTTATGCCGACCGCAGCGGTCACATCGCCCCCGGCGTGGAGGCAGACCTGGTCGTCCTGAGCGCTGATCCCGCGCAGGATGTGACGGCGCTGTCCAAAGTCCGCTATACAATTCGCAAAGGAAGGATTAATTACCAACCTGAAGCGTCGCACTAGCCAACGAGAGAACCACCGATGTCGCAGGGCCTCGCGCGCGACGATTTGCCGGACGTTGCTGACAAGTTTGTTCGGACGCTCATTCAGCTCGCTGCAATCCTCGAGCAGTCACTGGGTTCCCTGCCCGAGGGCGAGCGGGCCTCCCGTTTGAGTTGGGTTGCCTCGCTTGAGAACGATTACCTGCGACGACTGGGTGCCGAGCCGCCCGTCTTTTCCCGCGCGGGGTTGGATACGGTGTCGGCCAGTCGAGTACCGCTGGATCTGTGGGGGCATGGGTTTGTCGCATCGGCGCAGGAGGTCATCGGCGATTTGAAGCAACTGCTGTGGCTCGGCTCGCCGCCAGCCAGGCGGAATCTCATCGCGGTACCCGATTCCGAGGCGGCTGAATTTTTGGATATTGCCCGGCTCGGCGTGATGCGAGCCCGGCAGACCTTGCTCAGGGGAGCTCGTCGTACTGAGGCAATGCGTCGCTGATCTGGTACCACGGCGCTTTGGAGCCCACATAGACATGGTGGTCGGGTAGTCGGCTCGGTGTCCCCGCAAGCACGCCCAGGCTGACGTGCACGTACTGCCGGCCCCGAACCGCGGCGAACAAGAAGGAATAGCACCGACTGCAGCGGGCACCGTAGCCATCGGAGCATTCACCTTCAATCAACAGGTGTTTGTTGCCTGAAGTAATGCGTAGCTTGTCTATGCTCGCTCCGCCGATTGAGGCAAACGCGGATCCGGTGCGGGCTCTGCAGCGCGAGCAATGACAATAGAAGGCGTAGTCGAACGTGTTCTCCAGGGTGAAACAGACTTCACCGCACGAGCATCGACCGTGCAGTATTGCGCTGATTTCTGCGCTGCCAAAGGCCTCAATGTGCTCCAGCGCCCCGGTCCGCGCCGGAACGTTCGGCTTGAAGAAGTCCGGCCTCGCGGTCACCAGATCTCCCAGATACATGCCGGCGAGGACGAGGGGCACGTCGGAGTGGGGTACCGTGTTGAGGGCGCTCGGGCTCGAGTCGGGGCCGGAGATGAAGCTGAAGAGGGAGTTGGCGTTGGAGGCCTGGTTGAGGCTCGAGTTGGCGCTCAGGTTGTAATTCGGGGTCGGATTGGCCGCATTGGCGCTGTACCGGCTGCCCGGCGCCGTGGCGGTGAGGTAGGCGCGCAGATCGACAACCTGGTCAAAGTTGTTCTCGTCAACGCGGAGCCGGCCCCAGACCAGTGAGCCCAATTCGGCTCCCGTGCTGCGCTGAGACTCCATGGATGTGATCGCAGTAGCCACCTCGTTGGCGAACGCTTCAACGTTTGAGCTCGTGAACGCCGCGTGCAGGTCGGCAAGGTCCTGCGGTGGCAACTCGTCCTGGCCGGCGGCGATGACGAGGCGGCCGTTGGATACGGAGAACCGCCAGTCCTTCGCCTGTAGCTGGGGAGGAAGCTTTGAGGCGGCCTGCCGGTAGGCGGCCTTCAACGTCGCGGAGGCCGCCAGCAGCGTGTTTGTCAGCACGGCCGCAGACTTCTCGGAATGTCCGGCTGCGGAGAGGGCATTGACCAATTGGACGTAGGCCTTGACCCCGCTCTGAGTCAGAAGGCTCGGCGAACTGGGGGCGCTCGAGCTGTGATAGACGTCCGCCGTGGCGGCAACCGTCTCGGCCGCTCGAGCCGTTGCCGTCGCCGCCACTATCGCAGCCGCCGGCGGGAGCTGCGCTGCGGGAGGGGGATTGGGGGCGGGGCCGCTCGGCAGGAGCGCGTTCATCTGCACTTCCTGGTTCAACGCGCTGAGCAGGCCACTGAGGTCCAACGGATACTCCGGAAAATCGAGTCACCGCAGCCAGTAACGGCATCTCACTGCTAATCTTGAGGGGGCCGAGTCCAATTAAAAGCGGATGCCCTGCCGCAACACGAGCTGGAATACCAATAAGAGAATTACGACAGCGCCAATCAAACGGGCAATGGACCCTGTGCTCCCGTTACCTTGCGGCGTAACGTCTCTCACGAGCCAGGCCCCAGCCTGTATCCAGGTGATCCCGATGACAGTGACGACTACTGGCACCAGGACGACCTCGATCCAATCGCGAGGTACGCGGAATGGGATGATCAGCGCGATAGTGGCCACAGCGGGCAGTGTTGCAACTCGAAAGGCGAAGCGGGTGCGAGCACTTCCAGTGGCGATATCGGCAGGGTTCGCGGCCAGGCTGAGCAGCGGGCGCGCCAGTCTGAAGCCGACTATTGGCATGACAGCGACCGCTGCGAGTGCCGCCACCGTTTTGGTTGTTGGATTGAGAGCGAAGTAGTCCATGGCCATTCCCACATCGTTGCCCGGATTGAGCGCTCCGACGACCACTTGTGGGAGCGATTGAAAGAAACCGTTGTAGGCCACCCAAATGAGAAACAGCCGCGCCGTCGCGGAGCGGCCCCAGCCTCGTTGCAGAAGCAAGGCACAGACTGTGGCGGTCAGGAAGGTCGCCAGCGCACCCGTGCCTTGAAACAAGCTCGCCAGGGTGTTGGTGCCTTCCCAACTGTGATTGTTGTGAAAGAGAGTCGGTCGCAGGCCGGGAGTGAACGCTTTGGGCAGGACCAGAAACAGTTCTTGAATGAAGAAGATGAGATTGAAGGCCAGCGTGTAAAGCAGCGCCGACGTCACCGTGAGCTTCCAATTCCAGGTTGTGGCACTGACAGCGACGGCCATGGTGCGATGATATCTGCAATCCATGGCGGCCTGTATGGAGAAGTTTTCTCTTGATGTAGACGCTGCTACTCGGGCACTATGCTGCGGCATGAAGATACGCAGCTTGCTTCTGTGCCTATGCGCCACTGTGTGGCCGTTTGTTTCGGTTGCCGAGCCGCCGCCGCCCGGACCCGATGTTGCCAGTGTCAACTTCCAATGGGCCGTCAGGATTCCGCTGCGCGATGGCGTGAAGTTGAATGCCACCGTGTACACCCCGGCGAAACAGAAAACGCCGGCACCCTGCATCTTCACGCTCACTCCCTACATCGCGCAGAGTTACCACGATCGCGGCATGTACTTCGCGGCCCACGGCTACCCGTTCCTGACTGTTGATGTACGGGGCCGTGGCAACTCGGAGGGAGTGTTTAACCCCTTGATCCAGGAAGCGAAAGACGGTTACGACGTGGTTGAATGGCCCGCGACGCAACCCTATTGCAACGGCAAAGTGACCATGTGGGGCGGCTCGTACGCCGGCTACGATCAGTGGGCGACTGCAAAGGAATTTCCTCCACACCTGGCGACGATTGTACCCGTCGCGTCCCCTTATGCAGGGGTCGACTTCCCGATGAGCCAAAGTGTGTTCTACACCTACGACATGCAGTGGCTGCTGTTTACCGCGGGTCACGCTTCACAGGATCGAGTTTTCGGTGACGACGCTTTCTGGAATGGAAAGTTTTTGCGGTGGTATGCGTCCGGTACGGCCTATAAGGATCTGGATGCGGTAGTAGGCGCCCCGTTGCCGGTGTTTCAGGAGTGGGTTGCCCATCCCCACCCGGATGCCTATTGGGACAGCTACAACCCGACCGCGCAGCAGTACTCGAAGCTGTCGATTCCAATTCTGACCATTACCGCGAGTCACGATGACGATCAACCGGGAGCGCTCGCGCATTACCGGGAGTACATGAAGAATGCCTCACCGGAAGGCCGCGCGCGGCACTACCTCGTGATTGGCCCGTGGGATCACGCGGGCACGCGGACTCCGAATGCGAAAGTCGGCGGGCTCACATTTGGACCTGCGAGCCTGGTGGACCTGCCGAAGCTGCACCTGGATTGGTACCACTGGACGATGCAGGGCGGACCCAAGCCCGAGTTCCTCAAAAATTACGTCGCCTACTATGTGATGTTCGCGGACAAGTGGCGCTATGCAGATAGTCTCGCGGCTGTGACCGGACAGGAGCGCGCGTTGCACCTGGGCTCGCATGTGAACGCGACCGATGTGTTGAATGCGGGTTCCCTGGCTGCGGAGCCACAGAAGGGTGACCCGGATCACTACGTTTACGACCCGCGCGATGTCAGCACGGGGCAGTTGGAAGCCGGCATCGACCCCTCGAGCCTGGTTGACCAGCAACTCGTCTACGCGCGTCGCGGCAAGCAACTCATCTATCACAGCACGCCTTTTGAGCAGGATACCGAGGTCAGCGGTTTTTTCCGACTCACCGCCTGGATCGCCATCGACCAACCTGACACCGCCTTTGAAGCGGACCTCTACGAGATCCGTCAGGACGGCAGCAGCATTGCGCTCGGGTCACAGGTTTTGCAGGCCCGGTATCGGCACAGCTCGCGTGACCCACAGCTGATCACGACGAAGGCGCCGCTGCGGTACGAATTCGAGCACTTCCCGTTCGTTTCGCAGGAGATCAAAAAAGGCAGCCGGCTGCGCCTGGTCGTCGCCCCCATCAACTCCATCCACAGCGAAAAGAATTACAACAGCGGCGGCGTGGTTGCCGAGGAAACCATGAAGGACGCGCGACCGGTCACCGTGACGCTGTATCACGATCACGGACATCCAAGCACGCTGTACGTGCCCTTGGGAGCTCCAGGCGGCTGACCTCATGCCGCAGCAACTCATACTGGATCCCATCGGATATCTGCGCAGCCCGCTCGCGGACAAGTTTGAGGCTGCACGCCAGCCGCGGGCCGCAGAGGGGACACCCGCCCGAATAGAGCTTCTGCCCGGCCGCAACTTTGAGCACGCGCTCGCCGACCTCGCGCAGTGGGAGTTGATCTGGGTGATCTTCTGGTTTCACCTGAACGCAGGATGGCGCCCGAAGGTTCTTCCGCCTCGCAGTACAACAGGCCGCAAGGGCGTATTCGCCACTCGCGCGCCGCATCGACCCAACCCGATCGGTCTGTCTGTCGTGCGCCTGGAGCGGATTGACGGACTCATTCTGCACATCCGCGACGCCGATATTCTCGACGGCACACCGGTGCTCGACATCAAGCCGTATGTTGCTTACACCGACGCCCATCCAGGCGCCGGCAGCGGTTGGCTGGAAGATTCAGTGCAACCGGATGCGAGCGGGCAACCTCCCGATCCGGTGAGCAAGTTTGTCGTCCAGTTTGACGCCCTGGCGCAGGAGCAGGCGGTGTGGGTCGAGACTCATACAGGTCTCGCACTCCGCGAGCGCATCCAGGCAACGCTTGCTCTCGGCCCCGAACCGCATCCCTATCGCCGGATTCGCCGCGTGGGAGATGAGATGCAGCTCGCTGTCAAAGAATGGCGTGTGCAGTTCGCTGTTGTTGAACGCGACGTTCGGGTGATCGCAATCTACTCAGGCTTCCAGGCCGCACAACTCGATTCCAAAAACGCTGACGAATCCCGGCAGCCACATCGCGAATTTCACGCGAAGTGGCCGCGCTGATCGCCGGCCGCGGCCGATCAGGTGGGATCCTTGTCGAACGTGCGGGTGCCCGGCGGCAGCTGCACCCATGAGTGCCGCCGACTGTCGTAGACAGAAACGGTCGGGGGCGGAAACTTCGGGTCGGCAAACGCTCCCACGGCGACACTGACAGTGCCACTTTCCCCGACCTCGGTGTGGAAAACGGTTGTCCCGCAAACCGGGCAAAACCGGAAGATGAACCGGGCTCCCTGATCCCCGACACGGGTGTATTCGGTGGCGTTGCCAAAGACTTCGAAGGGGGCGTTGAAGCCAGCGAGTGCCGCGAACACACTGCCGGTTCTTTGCTGGCAGGCGAGACAGTGGCAAACGCCGACGCCGCGGGGCTCACCTGTGACTCGAATTCGCAACTGCCCGCAGAAACAAGACGCTGTACGGGAAGACATTGATTACCTCGGGTAGGGGTAATCAGAAGCTTACCGCCGGTCTTACCGAAGTGCGAGTAGACCCGTTCCCGATTGGGGCGAAGGTCCCGAGCGGGAGATAGATACGCTCAGCGGTGATATACAGCGCGCTGAGCGCCGTCGAACAACTAGACGGGCTCAGCCTGTTGCGGTCGGGGCTTCGGCTGCTGCTGTTGTTGCTGCTGCTCCTGTTGCTGTTGTTTTTTCTTCGCAACGTGATGTCCGATGGCACAACCCGCCGCCGCGCCCAACACCGCATGATGCCCGGCCACGTGTCCCGCTACAGCGCCGACTGCCGCACCTTTGATGCAACCCTTGGCTGAGGCAACCTGCGTGCCGGCGAGGAGGGCGATTCCAAGCACCGGCACGGCAAGGGCCTGCAGCTTCAAGCGTATTTTCCACGACATGAGCATCCTCCTGATCCAGGCCCCCGATGTTCCTCCTGGCGCGCTGCACGGGCAAGACTATTGTCCCCCGCCCGCCGCAGGTATTCGTCGTAATGTCGCGCCGGCCTCAGTGGAGCCCCTCGGCCTGCGGCTTCCAGCCGGCCAACACGAACTCCGGACGGCTGTAGTCGGCAATCCGTTTCGCATCCGCCACGGCATCGAGTTGCCGGGACCAGGAGACCCGCTGGTTGGGGTCGATCGGCGAGCCGTCCGGATGGTGACTGTTATATTCCCAGAAGTGCACGTTGCCGCCTTTGTCGGCATCGCCCCAACCTTCGACTGCAATCTTGTCCAGCGTGGTGTTGAGGAGAACAACCTCAGCATATGGATACGAGATTCCCTCGTTGACAGGTGAGCGGGCAACAATGGCTGGGTCCTTCGAGCCTGCCTCACTACGGCGAAGCACACGAGTACTGATGCGGTCAGCAGCAACTTCACGAGCAACACTTTCGACATCCGGCTGAACCCCTGGCTGAGATTGCGATTGTACCGGGCAATCCAAGTCCGGCACCACGCAGCGGCCGTTCGTCGAAATCGAACACGCGCATCTTGACCGCCCGAATCATCAGGGGTAACTTGCCCGCAGCTAGGGGAGTCCCGCCAGGGGACTGAGAGGTCATACAGCGCACAGCGCGGCATGACGACCCTTTGAACCTGATCCAGTTAATGCTGGCGTAGGGAAGTTTCAGCGGGTTGTGACGCCGTTTCAGTGCGCTCACGGTCAGTCCCGACTCTTCCTTTCGACGGCCGATACTGGATCTCCATTCGAGGAGAGTCCGATGAATGCCGTTCCGCTGCCCGCCTCGTGCAAGGTCTATCAATCAGGAACGCGTTATCGCGATATTCGCGTCCCGATGCGCGAGATTGCGCTGCATCCGTCTGCGCAAGAGCCTCCTTTGATCGTCTACGACTCCTCGGGACCCTATACCGATCCAGCGGCGACCCTTGATATCAATCAGGGTTTGCCCCGTCTGCGCGAGGAATGGATCCGGATGCGTGGTGGGATCGCTGCGCGTGATTCTTTGGCCACGGATTTTCCCGTCTACCGCCAACCGCTGCGAGCGCAAGGCGCTGCAGCGGTTACGCAGTTGGCCTACGCCCGCGCAGGAATCATCACTGCGGAAATGGAGTTTGTGGCAATTCGCGAGAATGTCGGGCGTGCGCAGGTGCAGCAGGACGAAATAATGGATGGCGATGCCTGGGGCGCGGACATCCCTCAGTTTGTGACTGCGGAATTCGTACGCGCCGAGGTTGCTGCCGGGCGCGCCATCATCCCGGCGAATATCAATCATCCGGAATCGGAGCCGATGATCATCGGCCGTAATTTCCTCGTCAAAATCAACGCCAATATCGGCAACTCCGCGGTCACCTCGGGCGTGTCCGAAGAAGTGGACAAGATGGTCTGGGCCATCCGTTGGGGAGCGGATACCGTGATGGATCTGTCGACGGGGCGCAATATCCACAACATTCGTGAATGGATCATTCGCAACTCCCCGGTCCCCATCGGCACGGTGCCCCTCTATCAGGCACTGGAGAAGGTCGATGGCGTAGCGGAGAACCTGACATGGGAGGTTTATCGTGACACGCTCATCGAGCAAGCGGAGCAAGGCGTCGACTACTTCACGATTCACGCTGGAGTTCGGCTGCGCTATGTGCCGCTGACGGCGAAGCGCGTAACCGGCATCGTGTCACGCGGCGGCTCGATCATGGCGAAATGGTGTCTGGCGCATCATCGGGAAAGCTTTCTCTACGAGCATTTTGAGGAGATCTGCGATATTTGCCGGGCCTACGATGTGAGTTTCTCGCTCGGCGACGGACTCAGGCCAGGGTCGATTGCGGATGCCAATGACGCCGCGCAGTTCGCTGAGCTCGAGACACTGGGAGAGCTGACCCAGGTCGCCTGGCGCAAGGACTGTCAGGTCATGATTGAAGGGCCCGGGCACGTACCCATGCACAAGATCAAGGCCAACATGGACAAGCAGCTCAAACACTGTACGGAAGCACCGTTTTATACGTTGGGCCCGCTCACCACCGATATTGCTCCCGGGTACGACCACATCACTTCAGCCATCGGGGCCGCAATGATCGGTTGGTTTGGGACGGCGATGCTCTGCTATGTGACACCCAAGGAGCATCTGGGTCTACCGAATCGGGACGACGTCAAGGTGGGTGTGATCACCTACAAGATCGCAGCGCATGCGGCTGATCTGGCCAAGGGTCACCCTGCTGCCCGCGCTCGTGACGATGCGGTCTCGCGTGCCCGTTTCGATTTCCGGTGGACCGACCAGTTCAACCTGTCCCTCGATCCGCAGACGGCCAGCGCCTTTCACGATGAGACGTTGCCGCGCGAGGCTCACAAGCTGGCGCATTTTTGTTCCATGTGCGGGCCGAAATTCTGCTCCATGCGCATCTCCCATGAAATACGTGCCGAGGCACACCAACAGGGAATGACGCAGATGGCCCGGAAGTTCCGCGAACAGGGCGAGCTGTATGTTCGCGCGGAGGAGAGCTGAGCCGTGCAGGTCACCATCATCGGGGCCGGCGTGGCGGGATTGACCTGTGCGGTCGAATTCGCCGAGCGTGGCGTCACGGTAGAGGTGTTGGAGCGTGGCGAGGAGATTGGCAGGCAAAGCTGCTCCTGGTACGCCGGTGGAATGTTGGCACCGCGATGCGAGCGCGAGCGGGCGCAGCCCCTGATCTCGAGCCTCGGTGCGGAGAGCGTGCGGTGGTGGCTCGAGCGATTTCCGGGTACCACGGCGTCCGGTAGTTTGGTGGTGGCACACGGTCGCGATACGGCGGAGCTGCGGCAATTTTCACACCGCACGGAGGGCTTCGAGTGGTTGGGGTGCAATGGGATCGGGAAGCTCGAGCCCGATCTCGCGGGTCGCTTCAACAGCGCCCTGTTCTTCAGTGAAGAGGCCCATCTGGATCCCCGGGACACGCTGCAGTGGCTCGCACATAGACTCCGCGAGTTGGGCGGGCGGATTTGCTTCGCAACGTGCGGTGCACACGGGCTGCCGTCGAAATCGCCGATCATCGATTGCTCAGGAATGGGCGCGCGGCAGGAGCTCGGAGATCTTCGGGGTGTGAAGGGCGAAATGCTCGTTCTGCGCTCGCGGGAGGTGACCCTGAGCCGCCCGGTGAGGGTTTTGCATCCGCGAATTCCTGTGTACGTCGTGCCTCGTGGCGATGGTGCGTTCATGGTGGGTGCCACGATGATCGAGAGCGATGACTCCGGTCGCATCACTGCGCGGTCCGTGCATGAATTGTTGAGTGCCGCGTACTCGTTGCACCCGGCGTTTGGGGATGCGGAGATTCTCGAAATCGGTACGCAGGTACGGCCTGCGTTTCCCGACAACCTGCCGAAGCTGCGCCGCATTGGCGACCGGTTGTATGTCAATGGCCTGTATCGCCACGGATTTCTGCTGGCACCCGCACTGGCGCGCAGGGCCGCGGAAACGGTTCTCAACAATCAATGGTACCCGGAGGTGATGGATGAAGATCCTCGTGAACGGCGCTTCGCATGAGATTGCCGCACCCACTCTGGAGGCCGCGCTGCTCGAATTGGGCTTTCGCGACCGGATCGTGGCGACCGCCGTGAATGGTGAGTTCGTGGCAGTCCAACGCCGTTCGGGCAGGGAGCTGTCCGATGGAGATCGAGTGGAAATTCTCGCGCCCATGCAGGGAGGGTGAATGCGGCTGTACGGGATCGAGTTGGGTTCGCGGTTGCTGCTCGGCACGGCAGGGTACCCTTCGCCGGCCACTCTGATCGGTGCCATCGAGGCGGCGGGAGTGGAGGTGGTGACGGCTTCGGTGCGGCGCGAATCCAGCGGAGCGCGGGCCGGCGAAGGTTTCTGGTCCCTGATTCGCAATCTGGGACTGCGCGTGCTGCCGAACACCGCAGGATGCCACTCGGTCAAGGAGGCTGTTACGACAGCCCATCTGGCCCGCGAGATCTTCGCAACTCCCTGGATCAAGCTCGAAGTCATCGGGGAGGCGGATACCCTCCAACCGGATGTGTTTGCACTCGTGGAGGCTGCACGAATTTTGACTGCAGAAGGTTTCCAGGTATTTCCCTATACAACCGAGGACTTGATTGTGGCGGAAAAGTTGCTCGACGCAGGCTGCGGCGTCCTGATGCCCTGGGGCGCCCCTATCGGAACTGGACGAGGACTGAATAACGTTTACGCCCTACGGACGCTCCGTGCGCACTTTCCTGAAGTGCCCCTCATCATCGATGCAGGGATCGGAGTGCCTTCACATGCGGCACTTGCGATGGAGTTGGGCTTCGATGCCGTTCTCACTAACACTGCGGTTGCCCAGGCAGGCGATCCGGTCCGGATGGCAGCGGCCCTGGCAAAGGCGGTGGAGGCCGGCTACAGCGCATTTCGAGCCAATCCCATGCAACCGCGCGACATGGCGGTGCCTTCAACACCGGTCCTGGGTAAGGCATTCCTGGGATGAAGCTGGATTGCTTCTATCCGATCTTCGACAGTGTTGCCTGGATGGAACGGCTCCTGCCACTGGGTGTGCGCCTCGTGCAGTTGCGGATCAAGGAGCGACCTGTTCAGCATATCCGTCGGGAAATCGCGGCCGCCCGATCTCTGTGCGCGCGTGCAGGGGCGTGTCTGGTAGTCAACGACCACTGGGAGTGCGCGCTGTCCGAAGGTTGCGACTTTGTTCATCTCGGGCAGACTGACCTGGATTCGGCCGACGTGATTGCGCTGCGCAAGGCGAGAGTCCGGATCGGCATCAGCACCCACAGTCACGCCGAGCTCGAACACGCTTTGGCCTTTGATCCGGACTATGTCGCTCTCGGACCGATCTATCCAACAACACTGAAGCGTATGCCATGGGCGCCCCAGGGTCTCGAACGCGTCCAGGAATGGAAGCGGCTCGTAGGGAACCGGCCTCTCGTGGCCATCGGCGGCCTGACAGTGGAGCGACTGGCGGGCGTATTCGCTGCTGGCGCAGATTGTGCTGCGGTGGTCTCCGATGTGACCTGCCATCCAGATCCTGAGGCGCGGACGCGCGAATGGCTCGCAGCCACGCACCCGAGACTCCCATGAGCGAGCGTTACGCGCGCCAGATCGCCGTCCCGGAAATCGGGGCTGCCGGACAGGAACGGCTCGGCAAAGCAGCAGTGTTGGTTGTCGGCGCCGGAGGACTGGGATCGGTTGTCTTGCAATACGCGAGCGCTGCCGGGATCGGCCGTCTCACCATCCTCGACCACGATCGTGTCGAGGAATCGAATTTGCACCGCCAGCCTCTGTATCGGGTGCGCGATCTGGGATCTTTGAAGGTCGCGGCGGCGCGCGCGGCTCTGCTCGAGACAAATCCGCAAACGCGCATCGAGTCCGGGTGCGAACCACTGACACCAGCGAACGTGGCGCGCCGGGTTGCCGAAGCTGACATCGTGGTTGATGCGGCCGACAGCTTTGCCGCCACTTACACCTTGAGCGATGAATGCCGGCGTACTTCCAAGATTCTCGTGAGCGCCTCCGTGCTCGGATTATCCGGCTACGCCGGGGCGTTCTGTGGCGGCGGTCCCAGCTACCGAGCTGTATTCCCTGAGATGCCGTCACGGGCTGGTACCTGCGTCGAGTCCGGAGTTCTGGGGACCGCAGTAGGCGTCGTGGGCGCGCTGCAGGCCCAGATAACACTGTCTTGTATTCTGGAGTTGCAACCGTCGCCGCTGGGTCGGTTGATCTCAATGGATGTTCGCACCCTGCGCTTCGGCGGGTTCTCTTTCATGGATGCTCCGGAACCGGATGAGCAGACGAATCTGAGCTTCATCTGCACATCGCAGGTGAGTGACGCCGATGTCGTGGTTGACTTGCGCACCCCTGCGGAGATTTTTGCGAGGCCCTTTTCATCGATGTTACGCACAGCAGTTGATGACGTCGGAGGCTTGGCACTCCCGCGCTCGCGTCGTGTCGTGCTGTGCTGCCGATCTGGATCGCGAGCCTGGCGTGCGGCGCGGCTGCTGCAGGCACAGGGTTATGAGAGCCTCGTGCTCCTGGCGCTCGGCTAGTGCGGCGGACGGTTCTCGTCATTGGCGGAACCGATTCGAGTGGCGGAGCGGGTCTGGTTCGGGACGTGCAAGTGTTGGCCGAGTTGGAGGTTCGCGTTCGATGTGTGGTGACGGCGGTGACTGCGCAGACGGATCAACAGGTTGGAGCCATTCAGTACATTTCGGCCGACGTCGTGCGTCAACAGATGCTTGCGGCGCTCGAAGACGGTGGTATTGATGCCATCAAGATCGGCATGCTGGGAGCCCGCGCGACGATCGAGACAATTGTCGAAACGCTGCCGTCGCCGGATGAGATTCCGATTGTGCTCGATCCCGTGATTGCCTCATCGTCGGGTGGCGCGTTGCTGGAGGAGTCGGGGTTGAGTGTGCTGCGGGATCATCTGCTTCCGCGGGTCACCATCATCACTCCGAACTTGCTCGAAAGCGCCATCCTGTTGGATGACGATCCTGCGATCGACGAACTGATGATGATCAGTCAAGCGCAGAGGCTCCTGAGACTGGGCCCTCGTGCGGTCCTGCTCAAAGGTGGGCATGGAACGGGTGCTGAGGCGATTGACGTGCTCAGCACCGCTGCGAGTCCCGCGCCGGTGCAGTTCCGTGCACCGCGCGTGGATGCCATTTTGCGCGGTACCGGCTGCGCGCTGAGCTCCGCGATGGCTTCATCCCTTGCCGCCGGCGTGCCTTTGCCGGAAGCATGTGAGCGCGCTAAGGGCTACGTTTTGAACGCGCTACTATCGGTCCGTCGCCATCGCCGGTAGATTGAGTCTCACGCCCTCAACGGGAGAAGTCTTGAGAGTCCTGGTCACGGGTAGCGCCGGTCATCTGGGTGAAGCACTCATGCGGTCGATCGCAGACTCGTCTCACGAGCCCGTGGGCATCGATATAAAAGCCTCTGCCTTTACGCACTATGTGGGATCCATCGCCGACCGCAGCTTCGTCGAGCGCTGCATGCGCGGTGTCCAGGGTGTTCTGCACACGGCCACCCTCCACAAGCCGCATATCGAGACCCACTCGCGTCAGGATTTCGTCGACACGAACGTCAGCGGGACATTGAATCTGCTGGAGGTGGCGGTCGCGACGGGAGTCGATGCTTTTGTGTACACGAGTACCACCAGTACATTTGGTCGGGCGCTCGTGCCGGGCGAGGGCGAGCCTGCAACCTGGATAACTGAGGATGTGGTGCCCATTCCGAAGAACATCTACGGCATCACCAAGCTTGCGGCCGAGAACCTGTGCGAGCTGGTACATCGCAACCACGGGCTACCCTGCCTGATTCTCAGGACTTCGCGATTCTTCCCCGAGGAAGACGATAACAGCGCAGTACGCGAGGTTTACGGCATCGACAATCTCAAGGTCAACGAATTTCTACATCGGCGAGTGGATCTGGAGGATGTCGTCACCGCGCACATGTGCGCGCTCTCGAAGGCGCCGGCACTCGGATTTGATCGCTACATCATCAGCGCAACGACGTCGTTTACGCCTCAGGATCTGCTCGAGTTGCGTGCGCACGCGCCGTCGGTGATTCGCCGCTATTGCCCGGACTACGAGGCCGAGTTCGCCCGGCGCGGCTGGTCCTCGCCCAATACAATTGATCGTGTCTACGTCAACGAGCGAGCGAGACTGCAACTCGGGTGGCAGCCGCGATTCGATTTCAGCTACGTCATCCAGCAACTGCGCGCGGACCGAGACTATGGCAGTGCCCTGGCGCGGGTTGTCGGCTCCAAGGGATACCATCCCAACCCATTCGCCGAGGGCCCGTATCCGGTGCGCTGAGCCTACGCCGTAGTGGTAGAAGCACCAGGTGGGAACACAGTGCTCTCCCACGTGAAAAAGGGGCTCGTCGGCGGCAAATTGCCGCGCGGGGCGAATGATACTGCACGGCGGCGGAGACTCGAATGGCTCGAAATGTAGAAATCAAGGCTCGCATCGCCAGCATTGGCGCGCTGTTGCCCAAGGTGGTTGCGATAGCGGACCAGGGGCCGACCGAGATCATTCAGGACGACACATTCTTTCGGTGCGAGCCTGGAAGGCTGAAGCTGCGAGCTTTTTCGAAAGAGGACGGCGAGCTCATCTTCTACCGCCGGGCCAATCAACACGGCCCGAAGGAATCGTTCTACGTTCGCTCACCCACCGCCAAACCGGACTCGCTGCGTGAGGCATTGACGTTGGCCTATGGCGAAGTGGGGCGAGTCCTCAAGCACCGCACGCTGTTCATGGTTGGTCGGACGCGGGTCCACTTGGACGACGTTCGCGACCTGGGGCATTTCCTCGAGCTGGAAGTGGTGCTCGAAGACGGTGAGTCGGTCGAGGAGGGTGTCCGTGAGGCTCACAGTCTCATGAGCCAACTCGGTATTCAGCCGTCGCAACTACTCGACACGGCGTATGTTGACCTGCTGGCGGCAGGTCACCCGGCGAGCGTTCGTACATAATCGAGAGGTTGATCGTGTCTACACCAGTCACAGTTCGCGGCGTTTTGCCAGGAGACTTCAACGCATGGCGGGTGTTGTGGGACGGCTACAATGCGTTCTACGGCAGAGCGGGCTCAACAGCGTTGCGGCCCGAAATCACGCAAATGACCTGGTCGCGTTTTTTCGATGCCTACGAGCCCGTCCACGCCTTGGTTGCTGAGGACGGCGGCGAGTTGGTCGGCCTCGCGCACTACCTGTTCCATCGAAGCACCATACAGATCGCGCCGACGTGCTACCTACAAGATCTCTTCACGTCCGCAGCGGCGCGGGGTCGCGGGGTCGGCCGTGCACTGATCGCCGCGGTTTATGAACGCGCGGCTGCCGCAGATGCCGGCCGGGTGTACTGGCAGACGCACGAAACTAACTCCACCGCCATGGCCTTGTATGACAAGGTGGCGGAGCGGTCAGGATTTGTTGTCTACCGGAAGATGCTTTGAGCGGCGACCTGCGCCACCGCCGTCGCCACGAAAGCTACACCCCAGGGACGATTCGCACATCCCGAACCACACCACCCGCCAGCGCGGCGAGTGCTTCCTGATAAGCCGGACTCTCGTGGGTGGCGAGCGCCTTCTCAACCGAGTCGAACTCAATCAACACCAGGCGCTCCATCGCGGCCGCTTCGTACACCTTGGCAGGGGTCGCGCGGGCCAAAAAGCGGCCGCCGCCGGCTTCGATTGCAGGGCCGGCCAGCTTCGCATAGGCGGCGAGCTTGCCCGGGTCGATGATCTCGCGATAGGAGCTGATCCAATAGGCTTTGGCCATGACAACGTCCTCAGTGCAAATTCCCGTTCGGGTCGACACCCGTCGTGATCAAGAAGCGTTAGCCAGCCCCTCGATCTTCAACGGCGGAAGTGAATCGGCAGGCTCGAAGCCGAAAACCTGCCCGTAAAACGACAGCTCCGCCTGCAACGCGCGAGTTGTGTTGTCCGGCTTGCGAAAGCCGTGCGACTCGCCGGGAAACAGCAGGTAGGCCACTGGCACGTGGCGCTTGCGGAGCGCGTCGACGATCTTTTCGGACTGGTTGGGCGGCACGACGGGATCATCAGCGCCCTGAAGCACGATCAGCGGCACTTTGAACCCATCGAGATGGTTCAACGGTGAGCGGCTCTGATACACCGACTTCGCAGCCGGATAGGGACCGATCAGCGAATCGAGGTAGCGGCTCTCGAATTTGTGGGTGTCCTGAGCGAGGGCCGTCATGTCGGAAATCCCGTAATAGTCGGCACCCGCTTTGAAAACATCGCTGGTGCTGAGGGCATTCAGAACGGTGTAGCCGCCGGCACTGCCACCACTGATCGCGGTTCGAGCCGGATCGGCGGCGCCGGTTTTGCCGAGGTAGCGTACGGCGGCGATTGCGTCCTCAACATCGACGATGCCCCAGTTGCCGTTCAGTTGGCGACGAAAATCGCGCCCAAATCCCGAGCTTCCGCGGTGATTGACATCCACCACCGCGAATCCGCGGCTCGTCCAGAACTGAATGCGCGCCGCAAACGCGGCCGTCGCCTGTGACGTCGGCCCACCGTGGACGAAGGTCAGCAGCGGCGGGAGCGCTCCTGTTGGAGCGACGAATCCGGCATTGCGCGGCGGATAGTAAAGGGCATAGGCCACCTGGCCGTTAGCAACGGGGAATTCAATGGACTTCGCAATTGAGATGGATTCCTTGGGCAGCAGCGACGATCCGGCGCTGCGCACGGTCGTTGCACTGCCATTGGCGATATCGATACGCATGATCGCGGGTGGGGCGTCGACTGATCCCACGAGCGCGGCGATGTGGCGGGAGTCGAGCCGAGTCAAGTGCGAGAACTCGACATATGGGAGGTCGAGAATGCGTGCCGTACCGTGTTGTAGATCGATCACGGCCAGCTTGTCGCTGCCTCGCTCTGAGAATCCGGCGACTGCGTGTCCATCGCCCAGCAACACGTAGTTGGCCTGGCCCAGTGTCCACAGCGGGCTCGCGAATTCCGCCTCACGCTTCCACACGAGGCGTGAGTCGGTTCCCTTGTTCGCATAGAGGTTCCAATAGCCGCTGCGGTCAGATATGAAATACAGCGTGCCGTCGGCGCCCCATTGCGGTTCGAGCACCGACTCGGCTGTTCCGCCGGCAACCGTAGTCACTTTCTGCAGGCCGTCCTTGCCGAGCTCGGCCACCTTCAGCTCGGTACCGTCCCAGGGCATGTTGGGATGGTTCCACGCAACGAATGCTAGCCGCTTCCCGTCGGGGCTCGGCCGGGGAAATGCAACAAAATCGCTGCCGGAGTACAGCACTTCGCCGGGGCCACCTGCGGGCAAAGGGATTCGGACGACAGCGTTCCTAACGTCTTTGGCGTCCGTGTGATCTTCCCGGACGCAAATCAACGCCGTGGCGTTCGATACTGTCACACAATCAGCGTAGCGATACCCATCCGGTGTCAGCGCGGATGCCTTGCCGTCGGGTCCGAGCGCATAGAGCCGCTGATCAGAGTAGTTGCTGTAATAGACATGACCACCGCTTGCTACGAACGGTGCGCCGCCATATTCATGCACGCGCGTCCGGACATTGATGCCTTCGGGGCTGATACGTGTTCCGCTTTCCCCAGCAGCCGCACTGAAAAGTCCGGAGATTCCGCCGGCTGCGGGCATCGATTCGGTCCAGTAGAGGCGTCCGTCGGCGCTTCGAAGGTCGCCCATCGCGACGCGACCGCTGCTCAGTACCTCGGCTCGCAGCGGCGAGTTCCAGGAGCCATACGGCGATACCACAGGGCCCGCCTGGACGTGGCTGTTTGCACCCGTCATGGCCGCAGCAGCCAGTAGAGCCAAGCAAAATCGGGTCCGGACACGGACCCGCGAAAAAACGTGACTATCCATCGACTCACCTCGCGCATACCTGCAAAGATACCACCGGGAGCGCGTAACTGTTTCACGGAGCCACCCATGTCGGATGAGAGAATCGCAATCGTTACCGGTGCCGCCCAGGGCGTAGGCCTGGTTACTGCCTCGACACTCGCACAGCTGGGCTACCGGACCATTCTCACAGATATCCAGAGCCTGGACAGCGCCGTGGAAAAGCTGAAGGCGCAGGGCTCGAAGGTCGAAGGCATCGTCGGAGATATCTCAGCTGAGGATTTCGTTCGCGAGCTTGCGCAGCGCGTCGAGCGCAACTACGGCGGAGCCACCGCGCTCGTCAACAACGCGGGGATCAGCATGATATGCGCGGCAGAGCACACGACTTCCGAAGCATGGCAGAAAGTGCTGAACATCAATCTGCTCGGGCCGTTCCTGCTCAGTAAATATGTGGGCGCCCGGATGTTGGCAAGACGCTCAGGGAGCATCATCAATGTAGCGTCGGTGGCCGGGCTGTCCGGAATCAGTCATCGCAGCGCTTATAACGCATCCAAACACGGCCTGATCGGGTTGACCCGCACACTCGCTGCAGAATGGGGCGGCCGCGGAGTGCGTGTCAACGCGGTGTGCCCCGGCTGGATCAAAACGGAGATGGACGTAGCCGATCAGTCGAGCGGCGCTTACTCCGACGCTGACATCGTGAACCGAGTTCCTATGGCGCGATTTGCATCGCCACAGGATGTTGCCAACGCGATCGCGTTTCTCGCGGACGGCAAGCTCAGTGGATTCATAAACGGAGTCAGCCTGCCGGTGGACGGTGGTTGGATTGCCGACGGAAGTTGGGACTCGCTGCGCGTCGGGACCCGAAGCTCATAGCCCCGGGGCTTGCGGACAGATAAGTATCGGCTTATATTTGACTCATGGTCGAATCGGAAGTCTTTCGGGCCCTGGCGGATCCCACTCGGCGGGCCGTTTTTGAGCGGTTGTCCCGCGGCGAAATGAATGTCACCGAGCTCAAGTCGGGCTTCAATGTGTCGCAACCGGCCATTTCACAGCATCTGGCGGCGTTGAAGGGGGCGGGGCTGGTGTCCGAGCGTCGCGAGGGCAGGCATGCCTACTACCGCTCCGAGCCGAAGGGCCTGGCTCCCCTTGCTGAGTGGATGCAGCGATATCGAGTCGCCTGGCCCGAGCGCATTGAGAAACTCAAGCATGTCCTGAAGGATATGGACCGATGAAACACACCGATCCCAACACTGACGCGATCGTTTTCGAATGCGATCTGCCTGAGCCGCGGGAGAAGGTCTGGCGGGCGCTGACGGAGCGCGACCTGCTGGCCGCGTGGCTGATGCCGAATGACATCCGACCTGAGGTGGGTGCGAAATTTCAACTTCAACCGTCGCCAGTCGCCGCGGAGTGTGCTCCCGTGCAGTGTGAAGTCCTCGAGGCCGAGGCGGGTCGAAAGTTGCGGTGGCGCCAGCAGGAGCAGGCCGATGCCGTTGCACCGCGCCTGTTGGTCGAATCTGTCGTGACCTTCGAGCTGTCCGATATTCCGAGCGGTGGCACGCATCTGCGTGTCGTTCACGATGGGTTTACCAGCCGCGTTACTCACTGCATTCAGGCGATGCTGTGCTCTCAGGCTTCGGCGACCGTACTTCGCTTCCAGCCACGCAAAGTTCGCGCGATCCCTGTGCTCCACTGCCTGCGCAGGGCCGCCTGAATGACTGCGGGTCTCGTTCCGATGGTGATCGAGCAGTCGGCACGCGGTGAACGATCGTTCGATATCTTTTCGCGCCTCCTGCGCGATCGCATCGTGTTTGTGAACGGCCCGATCGACGACACTACCGCCGCGCTCGTGAATGCACAGCTCCTGTTTCTCGAAGCCGAGAACCCACAGAAGCCCATTGCGATGTACATCAACTCGCCTGGCGGGGTGGTGACGAGCGGGCTTGCGATCTACGACACCATGCAATGGATCAAGTGTCCGGTGGCAACAGTCTGTATGGGCACCGCCTATTCCATGGGCTCATTCCTGCTGATGGCCGGTGAGCGCGGCAAGCGCATTGCGCTTCCCAATGCCAGCATCATGGTCCATCAACTCTCGGGCGGTTTTCAGGGCGTTGCATCGGATATTCAGCGTCACGCGGAAGACATTATCAAGACGAAGCGGCGTCTCAACGATATTTATTCCCGCCACTGCGGTCGCACTTACGAGGAAGTGGAGCGGACGCTCGATCGCGATCACTTCATGTCGGCCGGCGAGGCGCTGGAGTGGGGTTTGATCGACCACGTTTACAGCTCGCGCGAAGCCGTACCCGAATTCTAGAATCGTCGCAGCGGTCGGCTTGCGACGAAAGGCGTGACTACCCCGTTTGTCTCCGTTCGGAGTCAAACAAGTCTTAACAACGTTCCTGCTCCCCGTGAGGCATAAAGTGCAGTTGCATCGAGCTGCGCGCATGGTTGCGTCGCGCTCGGGCGACACAAAACGACGAAGTGCACTCATTCTGGGCGAGGGAGCGAGAAGTAATCACCATGGCGATTCAGAAAAGAGGGTGGAAAACCCTGGCGATCGGTATTTGTCTGCTGGCGTCGATTGCGGCGCGGGCGCAGGTCAACGTGACCACGTGGCACAACGATCTGGCACGCGCGGGCGTGAACTCTCATGAGACTGTCCTCACGACCGCCAATGTCAATACCAATGAGTTTGGCCGACTGTATTCGATCCCGGTCGACGGCCAGGTGTATGCGCAACCGCTCCTGCTGAGCGGCGTGAGCATTGGCGGTGGCACGCACAATGTGGTCTACATCGCGACGGAACACGACAGCGTGTACGCGATCGACGCAGATAACGGGACGATCTACGCGAAAGTCAGCTTGATCCCGCCCGGGGGCACCACGGTCAACAGCTCTTCCGATCTGGCATGCAATGACATCCAGCCGGAAGTGGGCATCACCGGTACTCCCGTCATCGATCCCGCCAGCAATACGCTTTATGTCGTTGCAAAATCGAAAGTCAACGGCAGCATCGTTCAGCACCTGCACGCCCTGAGTACCCTCACGCTCGCCGAAAATTTCGGCAGCCCCGTGGAAATTCGCGCCTCGGTGCCGGGTGCAGCGAAGGACGGCGACGGCACGCACGTTACGTTCAATTCACTCTGGGAGCTGCAGCGCCCGGGCCTGGCCCTGGAGAACGGCCACGTATTGATCTCATGGGCCGCGCACTGCGATATCGCACCTTGGCACGGCTGGGTGATTTCCTACAACTCGAGCACCCTCGGGCAGGAGGCCGCGTGGAATGCGACCCCGAATGGGAATCCCGATCCCAACAACAATGATCCCGGTGCTGCCGGTATCTGGATGTCAGGCGCCGCTCCCGCCGTCGATGCGAACGGCAACATCTTCGTGGTCACCGGCAATGGCTTCTGGAATGGCACGACCGATTTCGGCAACAGTGTCGTGAAGCTCGGGTCGCCGGCGAATGGCGCATTTCCCGTGCTGGACTACTTCACGCCCTCCATCCAGGCCCCGGGTGATACCGACCTGGGCTCCGGGGGCGTGGCCCTGTTTCCACCGACCTCCGCTGGTGCGCAGTTGTTGGCCCAGCAGGGGAAGGAAGGCCGGATCGTACTGCTGGACCGCAATAACCTCGGCAAAAACTGTCTCAACCAGAATCCGCCGTGTACCACCGGCAATACGCAGATTCCTCAGGAGCTCGTCAAAGCGGACAAGGGCGCGTTCAGCACGCCCATGTATTGGAATGGCCGCATCTATTGGAACGTCAGCAATGACCTCGTCTACATGTGGTCCTTCGATGCGGGTAACAGCGGATTGATGTCTACCGCGCCGATCTCACAGAGCGCGGCAAGTTTTTCCCGTACTGCCGCGGCGTCAATTTCTGCCAACGATTTGACCAATGGCATTTACTGGATCATGAACAACACGGGGGAGATGTTTGCCTTCGACGCCACCGATTTGACCAAGGTCCTGTACAGGACCGGGCAGGCGGCGGGCAACCGCGATTCGGCGGGATCGGCCACGAAGTTCGCACCGCCGATCATTGCCAATGGCAAGGTCTACATCGGGAATGCGAATTCTGTAGTCGCGTATGGGCTGTTGAATGGCAAGGCCACCACGCCGACCTTCTCTCCGGGAGCGGGAAGCTACTCCGCTCCACAAACCGTAACGATTACGGACGCGACTCCGAACGCCAGATTCTTTTACACGACCAATGGCACCACGCCGACTACAGCGTCTACTCAGTACACTGTGCCAATTACGGTGAGTGCCAGTGAGAACCTTCAGGCCATTGCCGTATTCGACGGACTCACTAACAGTGACGTAGGCTCCGCGTCCTACAGCATTACTTCGTCGGGTCCAACGATGACAGCACAGCCGACCTTCGCACCGGTGGCTGGGACTTACACTGTCGCGCAATCGGTGACCATTTCAGACGCGACCCCGGGTGCTACGATTTATTTCACAACCGACGGGACAACACCCACGACCGCATCAACGGTCTACACGGGCCCGATCAGTGTAAGTGCGAGTGAGACGCTGGAGGCAGTTGCCGTAGCGAGTGGCGACACTCCGAGCACCGTGGCCTCGGCCAGCTACATAATCAACACAGGCACGGGCGGTGGTGGAGGCGGGACGGCTCCGCCGGTAGTGAATGATCCGAACGGCTTCCCTAGCGCTGTTAACTTCACCTTGCTCGGTGGCGCGACAGTTACTGGCGGTGCGTTGCAGTTGAGCGATGGCGGGAACTTTGAGAACCGCGCGATCTGGTATGCGACCCCGGTGAACGTTCAGAGCTTTACGACCGACTTCACGTTCCAGATCACGCCAGCCAGCCCCAACGCCTCCGACGGCTTCACTTTCGCGATTCAGAACATGGGTCTCAACTCCGATGGCGGGATTGGTGGCGCGCTCGGTTATCAGAGCATTACCAAGAGCGTTGCGGTGAAGTTTGATCTGTTCAGCAATGATGGCGAGGGTATCAACTCGACCGGTTTCTACACCAATGGGGCTGCACCGACGGTCCCATCGTTGGACCTCACTTCCTCGGGGATTGACCTGCACAGTGGTAACGTCATGCATGTACACCTGACGTACGACGGAACGACGTTGACCATGACACTGACGGACACGGTTACCAACGCCGCGTTCACGGCATCACAGGCTATCAATATCCCAAGTACGGTTGGCGCCAATACCGCCTATGTCGGCTTCACCGCTGGCACTGGTGGCACGGTCTCCACGCAGAGCATTCTCAACTGGACGTACGTAGCCAATTGATTCGGCTACGGCTGCTCGGGATGGTGTTGGCGGGGCTGCTTCCTGCGGGAGCAGCCCTGGCCAAGGCGCCCCTTCGAGCCTGTCGGAACACTCACTACAACGTAGTCGAGTTGACGTTTAATCCGACCGTCATCACGTCATCGGGCGTGGTGGCGGGTACGACTGAACTGCATCGCGCGGTTGTGTGGCGGCAAGGGCCCGGCGTTCAAGAATTGAGTGTGCCCGAGGGCTTTCACTATACGGAGCCGGTGGCGGTCCTGAAGTCCGGTGATGTTGTCGTCAATGCGCTCGACGCGGAAACCCGAAAGCGCGGTGCTTTCGTCTATTCAGAACGCTCCGCCATCCCGCTCGTGGGAAACCAAACCGTGGCTCATGGAGTCGGCCCTTCGGGTACGATCCTCGGGGAATCAGTGCCGGACGGGAAGCCGACGAGTGACGCAGTCTATTGGGACCACAATCAGCCGCGCTCCATCGGGCTGTGTTGCGGCGGAACGATCAAGGCCGCGAATACGGCAGGAGACATGATAGGGGACGCCTATGATGAGCAAGGCCGATATCATGCGTTTGTTTGGAGCACGGTGCACGGCCGACGAGTCGTGGGCCCGTTGGATGGTTATAGCTCGGCGGTAGCGATCAATGATGCCGGTCGCATTCTCCTGCAAGTCGGAAGCGAGGCCTATGTTGATGAGGCGGGCAAGCTGCAGCGCCTCGATCTGTCGGCGAAGTTCTATAACAGTGTGCGGGCCATGAACAACTGTGATTTTGTCGTCGGGGGCTCAGGGCCCGATTCCGACCACTATCGCGCGTTCTTGTGGACCGCAACGGCCGGATTCCAGGATTTGAACTCGCTCATCCCCCGGGATTCAGGTTGGACCCTGGAGGCGGCCACCGCCATCAATGACCGCGGTGAAATTGTCGGGCGGGGCGATTTTCACAACGATGAGCGCGGGTTTCTGCTGATACCTCGCCGCTGAGCCCACGCTCGCACCCCGGACTGCGCACGAGTTAGTACCTGGGTGCCTCAATGTGGAGGTTCGAATACCGAGGACAAATTACGCGCGACAATCGCCCGCTTGAACCAGCGATCAAGGGTCGCCAGCTTGGCGCTACGGATTCGCTTGCGCCAGGGCGGCGCCACTGCGCCAAATCGCTCTACCAGAAGGCAAAGAAGCGCTTCGGCTTTCCCCTCAGCCTTGCCCTCAGCTTTGCCCCTGGCGCGTCCCTCGACCCTGCCCTCGGCAAGCCATTGCTGCTTCCAGGTTTTAGCCCATGTCGACAGATTGCTCTTCATTTCCAACAACTCCTCGGATACCGGTACCTTCACTCCAAGCTCCGCGAGTGCCTCGCGAACCAACTCGGCAAACAACCCCCGCAGCCGCTCAAAGTCCTCATGCTGACGAAACCAGCCGATCACTTCGCCCAGCAGTTCCTTGAATTCCTCGGACGAGCGTCGCTGTTCGAGGCGAAACAGCAGCGCCGCCAGGCTGGAGCGCCGTGCCAATTCGTCCTGGGGGAAGGCGCCTATGTCGAGCAGATAGTAGCGGGCTCGGGGCTGCCAAGGCCACAGCGTCGAGTCGGGCGAGAGCGCGATCAGTTCGGTGGTCTCGGTCGGAGCGTTCCAGCGCCGCACGCCGTTGTATAGCACCAGCAACAGCAGCGGCGGTAGCCGTGCGCCCGCTTTGAGTTTCTTCTCGTCAATCACCTGCTGCCACAGGAGACCCTCGTAGACCTGCGCGCGCACGGCCATCCACCATTCGC